>TARA_R110002020_G_scaffold23587_2_pt1 | contig 65741 bp, 51 predicted proteins | sample TARA_R110002020 | Tara Oceans TARA_R110002020 (sample SAMEA4396489) | marine metagenome | biome: Westerlies Biome; feature: [MES] marine water layer (ENVO:01000295) within the mesopelagic zone...; material: water (ENVO:00002006), including particulate matter (ENVO:01000060) such... | reverse complement strand
AATTGCTTGATTTTCGCTTCAATCCAAAAAGTCTAAATGAGTTCATGCGTAAAAATAGGTCCAATAGTACTAAAAAATTATGCCATTCCATTAATTATCTGCCGTTATGGCGACTTTACGGGATTAACTACAATATTTTCCCCAGCACTTTTTTTATATAGTGGCCGACATGGTTTCCACGGAAGAATCTATCTTTTTTACCAGCCCTTGCAGCACCTTGCCGGGACCTACCTCGGTAAAAATTTTTCCGCCATCCTTCACCATATTGTAAACACTCTGTGTCCATTTTACCGGAGCCGTAAGCTGTATGATCAAATTCTTCTTTATCTCCTCGGCATCGGACACTGCCGTAGTGGTCACATTTTGATAAATGGGACATTTAGGGGTCTTGAACACCGCTTTTTCAATGGCCGATGCAAGTTCCTCCCTTGCCGGTTCCATAAGCGGGGAATGGAATGCGCCCCCCACGGGCAGTATCAAAGCCCTTTTGGCACCCGCCTCCTTTAATTTTTCACAGGCCTTCTCCACAGCATCCACCTCCCCTGAAATCACCAATTGCCCCGGACAGTTATAGTTCGCGGGCACCACGATCCCCGGTATGGAAGCGCAAATCCTTTCCACGGTGGCATCGTCCAATCCCAAGACCGCGGCCATGGTACTGGGCCGGATCTCACAGGCCTTCTGCATGGCAAGGGCCCTTTTGGACACCAGGGAAAGGCCTTCCTCGAAACTGAGCGTGCCATTGGCGACCAAAGCTGAAAATTCCCCAAGGGAATGTCCCGCTACCATGTCCGGACTAAATCCATCGCCCATCACCTTGCTCAAAATCACCGAGTGAAGGAACACGGCAGGCTGGGTGACCTTGGTCTCCTTTAGGTCCTGATCCGTGCCGTTGAACATGGTATCGGTGATGGAAAATCCCAAAATATCATTTGCCTTTTCAAAGAGCTCCTTTGCCAAGGGATAACGTTCGTAGAGATCCATTCCCATACCCACAAACTGTGCCCCTTGACCAGGAAATATATATGCGTTCATTTTTGGTTCAATTTTTAGTTGGCAGCAAAAATAAGATTATTTGACACAATGTCTTTTGTTGAACAAAAAGAAATGTGCCGCGATCGCTTCCGATCCAATTAAATTATTCCCACCCATAATGTACGTATAAAAACGTCTTATGGCCTTTGGCATGTTCACATTTAGGGATCAATGGCCCTCGTGTGCGTTTTTGAACCAGCTGGAGTATTTAACGTAATTGTTGGCGATCCGGTCTATTTCCCCTTCGCTGAGTTCGGGACTGATGTCCTTCAGCTTTCTGGCGGGCATCCCCCCAAAAATGGTTCCCGAAGGCACTACGGTGCCCTTGGTCACCACGGCTCCGGCGGCTATGATACTATTACTTTCTATCACACAATCGTCCATTACGATACTTCCCATGCCTATAAGCACATTGTCATGTACCGTACAGCCATGGACTATGGCATTGTGGCCAATGGAAACATTGTTCCCTATAGTGGTGGGCGATTTAAGATAGGTACAGTGTATGACGGCGCCATCCTGTACGTTTACCTTATTTCCCATTTTGATAAAATGGACGTCGCCCCGCAGAACTGCATTGAACCAGATACTGCACTGATTTCCCATTTCCACATCGCCTACCAAGGTGGCATTTTCGGCAATGTAACAATCCTCCCCTATCTTCGGGGTCTTGCCATTTATGGTCTTAATGATCATTTTTTCAATGTTTAATCCGTTAGTTCTTTACAAAATTGCTTTTGTCCAAATTCCCTATTACCTAATGGGGCCGGCCCCAAATGGTATTCAAAGTAAGAAACCCGCTCAGTGGGATTCAAAATAAGAAAGCAGTTCGTGTTTTCTGGATGCGGAGACCAACAATTCCTTTCCATTGTTAAGGACCACACTGCCGCCTTTTCCCTTTTTGTATTTCATCACCTCGTTTACATTTACCAAATACGATTTATGGATACGCGCAAAGGCAAAATTGGACAAGGCTTCCTCAAAGTATTTTAAGGTCTTGCTTACCAATAATTTCCGTTTTTCCATATAAATCTCGGTATAATTATCATCTGCCTTGCAATACACTATTTCTGCCACGTTCAATACTTCAAAACCATCTTGTTGGGGAATGGTGATCTTGCCGTCCACTTTATCCACTTTGGGTTTAAGGACGGTGTTGGCCAACCTTTCTTCACGCTCCCTGATTTCGGAAACGTACTCCACGGCCTTGATCAGTTCGTCAATACTGATGGGTTTCATCAAATAATAGGCTGCGTGATGGTTAAGGGCATCCATGGCATATTGCTGATAGGCCGTTACAAAAACGGTTTCAAAATCGCGCTCGGGAATTTGGTCCAATAGGTCGAACGCATTCCCAAAGGGCATCTCAACATCCAGGAACACCAGATCGGGACTGTTCCGGGACAATAGGTCCAACCCTTCCCTTACCGTGGCGGCCTCCCCCAAGAGGGTCACTTGCTTACAGTATTTGGCAAGGTAATTCCTGAGTATTTCCCTACTGTTCGCTTCGTCCTCTACAATGATCGCCGTAATCGCCATTATTTTCTTTTTAAAGTGAGCACCACCTTTGTTCCCGTTCCATCCGCCAAAAGGTCGCTAACGGTAACGGATACCCTGTCCCTGTACATTTCGTTTAAGATCGCAATACGTTTTTCTATATTGCCCATTCCCTTTGATTTCTGTTTCAACTGGTTCCCTGTCTTTAGTTCCCCAGATCTTTTACGGCCTATCCCGTTATCCTCGATCATAATTACCACCATATCCCTATTTGGGGAAAGCACTTCTATTTTCAACATGCCTTGGGCTTCCTTATACCGAAGCCCGTGCCAAATGGCATTTTCGAGGTAGGGTTGCAGAAGCATTGGCGGAATCTCAAAGGAATCCACATCCACCCCGTCGACCACTTTCAATACATAATCGAACTTATCGGAAAACCGGGAATGCTCCAGTTGGATGTACAATTGCAAAAGTTCAAGTTCCTTTGATAGGGGTATAAAGTCCTGTTCCGAATTTTCCAGTACGGAGCGCATCAGGGAGGAAAAAGTACTTAAATATCTATTGGCGCTTCGTTCGTCGTTCTTGGCAATATAGTTATTGACCGAATTCAGTGCATTGAAAATAAAATGCGGGTTCATTTGTGACCGAAGCGATTTTAGCGCCAAGAGATTGTTTGCCAATTTTTGTTGTTTGCCACTTCTGTAAAACAGATAGATTCCCATGCCCAACAGCAATATCCCTAAGATAAGGGAATAAATGATCCATTTTTGGCGTTTGTTGCTCTCTGCTATGAGCTGTTGTTCCGTTAATGCAAGGTCGTACTTGCTTTGGGAAAGGGCCCGTTCCTGTTCCAGGCCGGCTATCCGGATCTGCTTGTTGGCAATTTCCCTGTTCAACCTTGTTGCCCTGCCTATTTCCTGTTCCTTTCGGATGTAAAGGGTATCCACCACCGCAACATATTGCTGGTAGGCTTCCAGGGCTTTGTCATAATCGCCCTTGTACCTATATACTTCCGACAATTTCCGAATGGCATCCTTTTGTACCACAAGGTCATCGTCCGTATCTGCCTCCGCTATACTCTGTTGCAGATAGGGAATGGCCTCGTCCAATTTGTCCTGGGCGATGTAGGCATTGGCTATCTTATAATTGATGCGCTGGGCGGTAATGGTATCACTGGCCGTCTGGGAGGTAGCGACATTCTTGGTGACTTTTTTTTGTGGGAGCACCTTTAGTTCGTCAAGACTTTTTTTACGAAGGGCAATCTCTGCCCCGTATTGGTTTTTGCTGTTATAAAAATCGGCCACTTTTTCATTTTCCCGAACGGCCCGTTGTGGTGCCTGTGTACTGGCCATTTCCAAGGAATTGTTATAATACCTGTCCGCTTCCTCCGTCCGGTTCCCTTTGGCCAAGGCATCGGCCATCTTGGAATTTAGGTCGGTCATCTTAGGGACGATATCCCTTTTTTCGGCCAGGGCAAGTCCGTTTTCATAATGTTCCAATGCACTTTTGGTATCGCCAAGGCCCAATTTGGCATCACCAAGGCCTTCGTACACCTGTACGATGCCATAGGAAGAAAGCTTTTTATCCTTTAGGAGGGGAAGCAGTACGGATTCGGCATTTTTATATTCCTTTTTTAACAGATAGGATTCTCCCAACAAAAGGGAAGTTGCAGCGGTATTCCTATACGTAAGCGCATCCAAATAGGCGGCAATCGCCAGATCGTACTGTTTATGGTAATCATAGACCTGCCCTAGGGCCAACAAAGAGGCCGCCATCTCTTCCCTATTGCCCCGTTTGTCCAAGTACAACATAGACCTTGTAATATAATCCAAGCTCTTTTCAATATCCTTGTCCTTATAGAAATTGGCGGAATCCAATAATTTGGAGTGGTCCGGAACAGCTGGGTTGACCTTTCCCCTCTTATCGTACCTTTCAGCTTCATAGCCCTCCACCAATACATCCACCTCTTCTTTCGACCTAATGATATGGTAAACAGTTTCAAAAGAGGCATCCTGTACCACCAAGCGGTCCCCTAGGGAAACCCTGATGGAAAATTCGCCCAAACCGTTGGTATACGTACTGTTGCCTCCTTCCACATATACGAGCACTCCGGAAATGGGAAGGCGGTTTTCATTGCCCTTCACGGAACCCTTGATCTCAAACTTTTGGGCTTGCTGAAATGCTTGTGCCGATAACTGCGGAAGCCACAAAAGAAAAAGAAACATCATATATCGTGTCCAGAACATACTAACGGAATGCATAGGGTAAACTTAGTCGATCTTAACGGTTTTAAAAAATGGCCGTTCGGCAAATATATTGTTCCACGACCTTAAAACGACCTCTTTACGAATCGGGAAGACCCTTTCGCACATTCAACCGTCAGACTGCCTCATTGCTCCTTTTTTCAAAAAAACTTTACAGGTAGTTTTGGCATTATAATCCCGTAAACCTCAGAGCAGACCCCTGAGGCATATAGGGAAAACTAAAAAATATTTACCTATGAAAAATTTTAAACACATATTGGGAATGTCCGCCATCTTGGTGATGGGGACTTCCTTTGGTTGCGAGACCAAAAAGAATCCTGAAATTCATACCCGGATAATTACCCAGATGCATTCCGAAGAACGCACTGCACCAGAGAGGGTTGTAAAGATTGCCCTTCTCCTGGATACCAGTAACAGTATGGATGGTCTGATCGATCAAGCAAAGGCGCAACTGTGGGATATCGTAAATAAGTTTGCCTACGTCAAATGTGCCGACAATTCAAGACCTGGGCTGAAAATTGCCCTCTACGAGTATGGAAATGACCATTTATCCCCTAATGAGGGATATATTAAACAGGTAATGGGCTTCAGCAGCGATCTGGACGAAATATCGGAAAAACTGTTCTCCCTCACCACCAATGGCGGCGAGGAATATTGTGGCCAGGTCATACAGACTTCCTTGGACCAATTGGAATGGGGGAAAAATGGGGACGATCTAAAAATGGTCTTTATTGCCGGAAACGAACCCTTCGATCAGGGCAAGACCGATTATAGGAAAGCCGCGAGCCATGCAAAAGAGAAAGATATCATTGTGAATACGATCTTTTGTGGGGATTATGGACAGGGCATTGAAACAAACTGGAAATCGGGTGCCGAGATAACAGGCGGGGAATATAGCGCCATAGACCACAATAGACAAATTGTACATATAAACACCCCGTACGATGAGGTGATCATTAAGCTGAATTCCCGACTTAACGGGACCTATATCTCCTATGGATACATGGGAGAGGCCAAGATGCAACAACAGGAACAACAGGATAGTAATGCCAATTCCCTGGATGAGGTCGTGATGGTGAAAAGAGCTGTAAGCAAGAGTTCCAGACTCTACGAAAATGCCAATTGGGACCTAGTGGATGCCTCCGGCAAAAAAGATTTTAAGGTGGCCGACATCCAAAAGAAAGATCTTCCAATGGAACTGAGAACCAAATCCGATTCGGAACTCAAGGAGTACATCACCGCAAAAAAAGCGGAACGCACAAAGATCCAAGAAGAGATCAGGGAATTGAACAACAAAAGGGAAGCCTACCTTGTACAGCACCAAAGTAACAATGCCGACGGTGATCTGGAAAATGCGCTGATGATCGCCATAAAAAAACAGGCCCTTAAAAGGAACTATACTTGGGGCAGTGAATAAATTACCGTAGCTGTTACTATCTGAAAACAAGGGATCATGTACGTTACATGGTCCCTTTACCCATTTGTGGCAAGGGATTTAATTCACTGCGGGACAATTACAATCGTAGCGTTTTCCGGTCTGGCCAAAATCATATCCAAGGGTAATCTGGTGAAAACCCCCATTATCGAACCTGATATCCCCCATTTGATAGGAATAATTATAGGAAATAAGAAATTGTCCGATGTTCGCGCCTACGATCGGAGTGACCAGCTGTAATCGCTGTTCCCCAAATTCGCCGTTTGTCTGGAATTGGGCCCCATCAAAACTTCTTCGGTAGGAAAGCCCTCCCCATATGGTCCCAAAGTCGACACTTTTATAAACCTTGGCATTGATATCGATGGTCTTTTCCTTTGTAAATTCGGTAAGCTGGAACAGGACGGAGGGTTCCAATTGCCATTCGCTCCTTCCAAAAACATAGCCTACGGAAAAAAGGTACCTTCGTAAATTGTCAAATTCGTTCAGCGTATATAGGTCCCTTCCGGTTCCCAAGATGTTCAGTACAGCGGTATGGGCATAAAATTCCAAGAAATTATAGGACATCCCCAGGTCCAGATTAAAATATGAAACCGTATTCTTTACCCCGGTCACCACCGGATCGGGAATAATGGATTGGAACTCGGTCTCGTCAAGACTGCTAAGGATCACCCCTGCGCTCAGTCCAAAAGAGAGTTGATTGAGGAAACGTTCGTCCCCCCCCAATTTGAGGTGGTGCGCAAAAGTTCCCTTAAAACCTGTCTGGGAATGGTACCCGTTGGCGTCGTTAAATATAATTCCACCGATTCCATTTCGATCGCCAACCCTAAAATTGGCGTTAAAGGTCTGTAAACTGGGTGCCTCGTCCACATTGAACCATTGCTTTCTGGCTGTGAGCCTAATTTTGCCACCATCCCCTATACCTGCCATGGAAGGGTATACCAAATAATAATTATCCGCCAAATAATCGAAGTAAACAGGGATTCCCTCTTGTGCCTTTGCCGGAAGTAAATAAGCAAAGGACGCCAATAAAACTAGTAGCAGTCGTCTCATTCAGGATTTGGGTAATGGTTCTTGTACAATCAAATATAAAGTATAACGACTTAAACACAACATTAGTATAATACCGATTAAATAGGAATTCCTTCGTACTTTTGTAAAAATAAGTTCAAGGAAACGGACCGCCACAATTTATTCCCTTTGGAACATTGATGGCCGAAGTATGGAAGAGCTTTTATAAAAAATAAATCCGAACAGATGAAAGAGTATACCATAACCATTTACGAAACCACCAACCCGAGCATATTAAAGTTTGAGACCAACCATTTCATAACCAATAACAATAGCTACGAATACAAGGATATAGACCAGGCCAAAAATTCCCCTTTGGCCCAGCAGTTGTTCTACCTTCCTTTTATCAAGACCGTTTATCTTTCCGGTAATTTTATCGCCCTGGAACGTTATGATATTGTGGACTGGGCCGATGTCAGGGACGAAGTGGGACAGCAGCTGGTGGAATACCTCAACAGCGGGGAGCCAATTGTGCACGAGGATACGGATTCCAAAAAGATCCCTGCCACCGTATATGCGGAAAACACCCCAAATCCGGCCGCCATGCGATTTGTGGCCAATAAATTACTGGTCCCCACCGCCTTTGAATTTAAAAATATAGATGAAGCCAAGGACTCCGAGCTCGCCACGGCCCTTTTTAAGTTCCCATTTGTAAAGGAAGTTTTTTTGGATGAAAATTATGTCTCGGTAACCAAGTACGAGGTGGCCGACTGGAACGAGATCACCTTGGAGATCAGGGAGCATATCCGTGACTTTATCGCTTCGGGCAAAGAGGCGGTATCCGCACATAGTGTGGCCAAACAGAAAGCGGAAGCCCCTTCCAGCCAATTGCAATCGACCGGACTGGACGATACGTCCAAAAAAATAATCGATATCCTCGAGGAATATGTCAAACCAGCGGTCGCAAGCGATGGCGGCAACATTCTCTTTAAATCGTACGATGGGGATACCAAGACGGTGAACGTTATATTGCAGGGAGCCTGTAGCGGCTGTCCGTCCTCCACGTTTACGCTCAAGAACGGGATAGAGAACATGCTTAAAAATATGATGGGCGACCAAGTACAGCAAGTCGTTGCGCTAAATGGCTGATAACCAATATTCCATTTCGTTTTCCATTATAAATTCCCTAACTTTAAGGGAAACTTAAAAAAATAAAACGATTATGGCAGTATTAAAAGTTATCGAAATATTGGCGAATTCCGACAAAAGTTGGGAAGATGCCGCAAAAAATGCCGTTCTGGAAGCTTCGAAATCGGTAAAGAACATTCGATCGGTATACATTAACGAACAGAGTGCAACCGTTAAGGACGGAAAAATGGACATTTTTCGCGTTAACGTAAAAATCACTTTTGAAGTAGGATGATCAAATCGCTAAAAGAAAAAAGGCACCTTCATAGGTGTTTTTTTTTGCGCTTTCCCTCCTACGGGACCCCAATTCCAACCCTTTACATCGACATTAAATGAAACACCGTCATACAAACCCCCTTATCGATGAAAGCAGTCCCTATTTGCTGCAGCATGCACATAACCCGGTCTATTGGGAAGCTTGGTCCCCAGAGGTCCTGGAACGTGCCCAAAAGGAGAATAGGCCGTTGCTGATCAGCATCGGTTATGCTGCCTGTCATTGGTGCCATGTTATGGAAAAGGAATGCTTTGAAGATGAAGCGGTCGCCCAGGTCATGAATTCCCTTTTTGTATGCATCAAAATAGATAGGGAAGAAAGACCGGATATAGATCATATCTATATGGATGCATTACAGATGATGACCGGAAGTGGGGGCTGGCCCTTGAATATCGTGGCCCTACCGGATGGCAGCCCATTTTGGGGCGGTACCTACCTAAAAAAGGACGATTGGATCTCCACTTTACAACAATTGGCCACGATCTATGAAAGGGAACCTGAAAAAATAGTGGACCATGCCCAACGATTGGCCGATGGCATCATCGCGATCAACCTTATAGAAAAAAATGAAGGAAAACCGCTCTTTTCCTTGGATAGGCTTGAAAGCACCGTAAAAAATTGGTCGGCACATTTCGACCTGTTTTTTGGTGGGCACAAACGTGCCCCAAAATTCATGATGCCGAGCAACCTTGACTTTTTATTACATTACGCAACCCTTACAAAGGATGCCCCCATCATGGAATATGTGGATACCACACTGACACGCATGGCCCATGGTGGGATTTTTGACCATATAGGAGGTGGGTTTTCCCGATATGCCGTGGATACCAAATGGCACGTACCACATTTTGAAAAAATGCTGTACGACAATGGCCAATTGATCAGCCTTTATGCCAAAGCCTATGCGGCACGTAAAAATGACCTGTATAAAAAGACGGCCGAAAGGACCATTACCTTTGTAACACGGGAATTAATGCACGAAAATGGCGGATTTTATTCTTCCCTTGATGCCGATAGTACCGATGCCCATGGTACATTGGAGGAAGGTGCATATTACGTGTGGACCGATCAGACCCTCCAAAATCTCTTGGGGGTCCATTACCCGCTGTTCAAGGAGTATTACAATATTAATTCGTACGGGTTTTGGGAAGAGGACAAGTACGTGCTGATCAGGGACGCATCGCACAAGGAGGTGGCCGAAAGGCACGGTCTGGGCGAAAACGACTTGGAGATCATCATGGAGGAATGCAGGTCGATCTTGCATAAGGAACGCGACAAACGGGACAGGCCCCGTTTGGACGATAAAATCCTCACCTCTTGGAATGCCCTAATGTTAAAGGGCCTCATTGATGCCTATCGTTATTTCCAAAATTCATCCTATTTGGAAATGGCACTTAAAAATGCCCATTTTATAGTCCGTCATCTGCAGAAAGAGGACGGCAGCCTCTATCACAACCATAAAAATGGAAAGAGCACCATCAACGGATACCTAGAGGATTATGCGGCCGTTATAGATGCTTTCCATGGTCTTTACGAGGTCACCTTTGAGGAAGAATGGCTGTGGAGGGCGCAACAGCTCTTGGACCACTGCCTGGAAAAATTCCGGGATCCCGAAAGTGATCTTTTCTTCTTCACGAACAATACCGATCCCTTTGTCATTAGAAGGACTTTGGAAGTATTGGATAATGTGGTACCCGCCTCCAATAGTATGATGGCCCTTAACCTATTTAAAATGTCCAAACCCTTCCCTGATAAGGGATATGGGGAAATGGCCGAAAAAATGCTCTTGAACGTGCAGGAATCCATTGGCACCAATGCACAGGGCCATTCCAATTGGCTTCATATGGTACTTTATCTGGATTTTCCTTTTTATGAACTGGCAATCTTGGGTCCCGAATTACAGCAAAAAGCCCTTGGACTACGTTCTGCATATGTTCCCAACAGCACACTATTGGGCGCCGAAAACGGACAAAGTACACTCCAACTGCTACAGAACAGGTATGTACCCGACCGGACACTTATTTATAATTGCCTTCATGGGACATGTAAACTCCCCACCTCGGACCTACAAACAGTCCTAAGGGAAATGACCGTTTAATAGAATATTAACATTTGTTTAGTGTCCTTCGTTTGAGAAAAGCGATTTATTTCTTTTTTTTTGTATAAAAATAGCTGTTATGGAAAATATTACCGCTTACGAAGAACATATGGAAAGGGCGATCGCTTGGCTTTGGGAAGCACTTCCCAGCCTTGCTATGGCCATTGTGGTATTTTTTGGTGGCCTTTGGCTTATCAAGATCATCAACAAAATGGTCCACCGGTTCTTCAATTCGAAGAATTACGACCCCACCTTGGAATCCTTCCTTCAGAGTTTTATAAACATTACCTTAAAGATCATACTTTTCGTGCTGGTCATAACACAGCTGGGGGTACAGTCCTCTTCTTTGATCGCTATCCTAGGGGCCGCAGGATTGGCAATTGGTCTGGCATTACAGGGTTCCTTGGCAAACTTTGCCGGAGGGGTCCTACTTTTACTCTTCAAACCTTTTAAGGTGGGCGATTTTATTTCCGCCCAAGGTGTGGACGGCACCGTAAAGGAAATATCCATATTTACCACCAAATTAAATACCTTTGGCAACCAGGTGGCCATTATTCCCAATGGGCAGCTCTCCAACAACAATATCATAAATTACAATGCGGAAGATACCAGACGCGACAAAATAAATGTGGGCATCGGTTATGGTTCCAACATCAAAACGGCCAAAGATATACTGCTTCAGATCTGTGCGGAAAACGAAAACATACTAAAGGAACCGGCCCCGGAGGTTTATGTGGACGAACTAGCCGAAAGTTCCGTAAATCTTACCCTACGTTTTTGGGCGGAGAACAGCGTGTTCTGGGGTGCCCATTTTTTTGTGATGGAGGAAATAAAAATCAGGTTCGACAAAGCTGGAATCGAAATTCCTTTCCCACAACGGGTACTTTACAACAAGACCTCCTAGGTCTTTTTTTGCTGCAGTACAAAGTCCTTTAGATAAAAAGGTTCAAAATAGGCCACATCCTCAAATTGGCCCATTTCGAACCTTTTATGGGATATCCCAGCCATTTCCCTTGCAGAGGGCACTATTTCAGTATGGTAGTTAAAATTTTGGTGCCCCAAGATTTCCCTGCATTTTTCGGCCCCGCTACCAAGTAGATGAACGCCCCCCCTTTTTGCATAATCGCTAAAAGAAGTTTCCGTGATTATTTCCGCACGGGTATCCCCGATCTGTTTGTGTTCCCCATCAAAAACAGCCGCATACACCTCCATCCTTCGGGCATCCAGGACAGGAATTATAAATCCGTCCTTTTCCACTTCCAATTGGGATGCCATACTCTCCAAGGTAGGGATGGCGATCAAAGGCAGGTCCAGTGAAAAACACAGGCCTTTTGCTGCGGATACACCGATCCGAAGGCCCGTATAGGAACCGGGACCTTGACTTACCGCGACGGCATCCATTTGCTCCAATGAAAAGGAAGCCTCTTCCAAGGCTTCCTTTATAAAATTGTGCAATTGTTCCGCATGTGAATAATTGGGACGGTCCAGTTCCCTAAGGGATAGTATCTTTCCTTCCTTTGCCACACATACCGAACAATTGGTAGTGGCGGTCTCCAAATTTAATATTACGGCCATAATGGCAACAAATATACTTTAGTTTATGCTAATGGGAATCCCAAAATAAAACTCAAGTACCTTTAATCTAAAAATGTAGTCGTATTTGGTCCGGATCGCATCCGCTTCGGCATTGTCCACCCTTGATTGTGATTGACTGTAATCAAAAGCGTTCATCAGTCCCACGTCATACCTTTCCTTGGAATATTCATAGGCCAATCTTCTCGCTTCCAAGGTCTTTTCCGCTGCCAAATAGGCCTTGTAGGAACCGGAAACATCCACGTATGCTTGGTTGACATTGCTCTCCAAGGTCAGTTTGTCCTGTAGCAATTGTACTTCCGCTTTATCTACGCTTATCTCCGCCCTTTTAATATTGTTCTTTACGCTGAACCCATTAAAAATTGGAATGTTCAACTGGGCCCCATAGGAAATACCATCGTTTAGGTACAGCTGGTCCTTAAAGGAAATGAGCTGCCCTGTAAGTGGGTCAAAATTCTGATCGGAATAACGGGTATTGTAATTAAAGAAAGCTGATAAGGTTGGATACAGGGCCCCTTTGGAAATCTGAAGGTCCTTCTTGGCAAGATCAACATTGGACTCCGAAAATTTAATTTCGTTCCTAAAGGTAAGGGCCTTTTCGAAGATATTCTTGGGGGAATTGTTCAGGATTTCCGAAGGGGGAATTTCAAAGACTTCCTCTGCGATATCAAAATTTTCATAATCACTGATCTGTAGCAACTGGGCCAAACTGATCCTGGAAATCAGCACATCGTTCTGGGCCGCTACGATCTGCTGCTCTTGGGTGGCAGCGGTCGCTTCAATTTCCAGGAGATCTCCCCTGGGCACCACGCCGGATTCTACTAGCTCCTGTGTGCGTTTCAGGTCCTGTTCGGTGACGGCATATTGGGCCTGGAACACCTTTAGTGTTTCCTTATTGGAAACGATCTGCAAATAGGTATTGGCCACGGTAAGACGGATATCGTCCTTAAGATCATCAAGGTTGTACTGACTGGCAAGGGCATTTAATTTTGCCCTGTTCAGTCTATTGATGTTGCGCAGACCGTCAAAAAGTAATACGCTGGCGGTGGCACTGTTGGATACGGACATGATGGTACCCGTAACATAGGAGTTGGTAGTTGGATTAAGGATAAGCCCTGTATTCCCGGAAACACTGGAAGTAGCGTTCAGATCGGGCAGCATGGCACCTATGGCATCCATCTTATCGATCTTCACATTCTCCAGATCCAGTTCTGCCTGCGCTATGGTCAAATTGTGCTCTACGGCGTATTCCACGCATTCTTGTAAGGTCCATTTTTTCGCTTGGGCCTGTCCTATCTGGAATCCGAGGAAAAGCAGTATAAATATACCTGTATTTTTCATTTCTAAACTGTATTAATTATTTCTACCTCCGTTGTCCTCGGATTGTTCCAATTCGTTCCAGACCTTAATTTTATCCTTGGCTTCCACGCCCGATACCACCTCTACATGGATACCATCGCTTACCCCAAGGACCAGATCCCTTCTTTCAAACTTATCTTCACCTACCTCTACTTCCACAAAGGGTTTTTCGGTCTCCTTGTCAAATTGGAGCAAGGCCTCCTTTATGGCAAGTACGTCCTTTTTTTCGTCCAAAACGATGGATGCATTGGCGCTATAGCCTGCACGGACGTTGGTGGAATCCTTAACGACGATATCCCCTTCTATCTTAAACTGTACCGCCCCGTCCAACTCGGTCCCCTTGGGGGCCACAAATCGCAGTTTGGCATCAAAGGAGGCATCCTCCATGGCACCCAAGGATATCTTTAAGGGCATGCCTATCTTTAGTTTGTCCACTTCGGCCTCGTCCACTTCCCCCTCGAATATCATTTTGGACATATCGGCAATGGTGGCAATGGTGGTACCGTCATTGAAAGTGTTGCTCTCTATCACCTGAAAGCCTTCCTTGACGGGAATTTCAAGGATGATTCCCGAAACCGTTGCCCTAATATTGGTATTGGCACTGGCAGCGCCCCCTGCTGAACCTACCTTTATGATCTGATAGTCCCTTCTGGCATTTTCAAGTTCCAGAACGGCCTGGTCATAAGTGAGCTTTATGTTGTTGAAATCCTGACTGGAGATGACCCCCTTATCGAACAACGTCTTGTTCCTATCGTATTCTATCTTGGAGTTGGACAGGTTGATCTGGGCGGTATTTACCCTGCCCTGTGCACTGGAAAGCGTTTGCTCATTGGGAACCACCTTGATCTTGGCGATAAGGTCGCCCTCCTTTATGTAATCCCCTTCCAACACAAAGATTTTCTCTATGATCCCGGAAATTTGGGGCTTGATGTTGATCTCGTCTTCGGGCACCACCTTTCCGGTCACCACTACCTTATTTACAATATCCTGCTTTGCAAGTGTTTCGGTTTCATAAAGTTTTACAGGGGCAGTATTTTGCTTTACAAAATAGAGCACAGCCCATAAAATGGCTATGACCAAAACGCCGATTATTCCGTATTTAAGATATTTTTTCATTGGTTGTTAATTTGATGTTTATTCTTGTTTATTGTTTATTCTTCTCTTAGGGCATCTATGGGTTTGATCCTAACGGCACGGTTTGCGGGTATCAACCCTATCAGTACACTTAGTCCGACCATCAGGAAAAACGAGATAAGGAACTGGGGTATGCTTACCATTGGATTCGCAAAGGGAAAGTCTTCCGTTTCCCCGAACAGGGAGTTGAGCAGTGCCAGAAAGCCGACCGCTATGGCGAATCCTATCAATCCCGCAAAGGCGGTCATTGAAATGGCCTCCATCACAATCTGTCGCTTTACTACCTTGGGAGTGGCCCCTAAGGCTCTTCTAATCCCAATTTCCTTTGTTCTTTCCTTAACGGTGATCAAGAGGATATTACTTACTGCGATGACCCCTGCCAATAACGTAAAGATGCCCACAAAAAATGAAAACCCTGAAAGTACCATTGTAAAGGCGGAAATGCCCGTAAATATTTCCGACATATCAAAGGTGCCTATGGCCCTTTCATCTATGGGGTTGATGTCGTATTTATTCTTGAGCAATTTTTTAATTTTTTCCTCTACGGGCGCCACCGTGTGCTGTGGGAGTACGGAAATGGCCATCCATCCCATCTTATCACCGGTGTTGAATGCCCTCTGAAAAGTGGTAAAAGGGATGAACACCGCATTTTCCCCATCAAAATCTATACGTTCGTTTTTTTTGAAGACCCCGACGACCGTAAAATAGATACCGTTTATACGAACGTCCTTTCCTATGGCCCTTTCACCTTTATCGAACAACAGTTCATAGGTCTCCAATCCGATCACGCACACCTTTCTTGAATCCTCAATATCGGAGCTGTTCAAAAACCGGCCTTCCACCATTCTTTTTTTGGAGATAACGTCTATGGAAGGATAATCACCGTACACATTGGATCCGCTGGTACGCCCGTTGCGATAAACAGAGGCCGCCGCACCAAAGTCGCCCAACTGTATCCTTGGCGATACGATCTCTATTTCCGGAATCTGTTTTTTAATGATCTCGGCATCATCTGTTGAAAAATTTATCCTTCTGCCCCTTTCGAATCCTTTGTAGGGCTCGGAAGTGCTTTGGCTCCAAACAAATAGACTATTGGAGGCGGTTCCTTCAAAAATTTTATTGAACCCGTTGCCCATTCCATTGGCCGATCCCAACAACAGCATCAGGATGATCATTGCAAAGATTACCCCCAACATGGTCAAGAACGTACGGAACATGTTCTTGGACAAGGTCGTAATAATTTCGCTCCATAAATCTCTATCGAATAACCACATACTATTTATCGCTTAAGGCTACTATTGGTTTTACATTTGCGGCTTTCATCGCTGGGATCAGTCCCGCCAAAAGTCCCGCCACCACAAGGATGATCGTGGCCGTCACCACAGTGGACATATCCACGGAAGGGTTCGCAAAGGCGTCCGATTGTATATTGGGGCCGATCAGTGCCAAAAGGCCGGTGGCAAAGAGCATTCCTATCAGTCCGGAAATTGCCGTGATGAACACGGATTCCAAGAGTACCAATTTTAGTATTTGTGAGGGTTCCGCTCCCAAGGCTTTACGGATACCGATTTCCTTGGTCCGCTCCTTGATGATAAAGACCATTATGTTCCCGATGCCCACGATTCCCGCAACAAGGATAAGGAAACCTACCCCTATACTGATCCATGACAATACCCCGGTAAAATTGCTGATGTCGGAAAAGGCCTCGGCATAGTTCCACACCCTTATGGCCGCTTGGTCATCTGGGGAGACCCTGTGCCGCCGTTTCATGATGGTTTTTAAGGTCTCCGAAAAATTAAGGGCCTTTTCCAGGCTAAAGGAAGAATTATAGGTAAGCAGGATCCTATCTATATCCGCCGTATTACCATAGATACGCTGGTACGTAGTGATGGGCGCATATATATTTCGCTCGGCATTGTCATCCCCGTCATCTGTAAAAATCCCGATTACCCGAAAGGGAAGGTTGTTGATCTCTATGAATTTTCCAATGGCCTCCTCGTTCTTATAAAGATCTTCCGCTACCTTTCTTCCTATCACGGCTACCTTTGCACTGGTCTTTATATCGTTTTCATTTATGTACCTTCCCGAAGTAACAATGGTCTTTTCTATGACCTGATGGCTGGGGGCAACGGCGTTTACTCCGTAAGACCCCGTTTCGTTCTGATATCTGGCTGTGGCTGTTTTGCTGAAACGGGCTGAAATAGCTTCATAATCGCCCTTAAAGCTCTGCTTTATAAAATTGATGTCATCATTGGTGAATTGGATCCTCCTACCTTCCTCGAACCCGCCATATGCCTTTGAAGTGGTTCCACTGTTTATAAAAATGGAATTGGTGGCATCGTCGTTGAACTGATTGGTAAAACCGTTCTGCATTCCGTTGACGGAACCTAACAGCATCACCAAAATAAAGATGCCCCATGCCACGGAAAATCCTGTTAGGAAGGTCCTGAGCTTATTGCTCCTAATACTGTAGAATATCTCCTGCCAAATGTCCCTATCCAACATAACCAGCTGCCCTTACCTGTTCAACAAACTTGTCCTCCACGATCAAACCGTCCTTTAAGTGAACGATCCGCTTGCACATATCGGCTATGTCGGGCTCGTGCGTTACGATCAGGATCGTATTTCCATTGTCATTGATCTTCTGTATCAGGTCCATTACCTCATAAGAGGTTTTACTGTCCAGAGCCCCTGTAGGCTCATCCGCCAATAGTACCTTTGGTTCCGCTGCCATGGCCCGGGCTATGGCCACCCGTTGTTTCTGTCCCCCGGAAAGTTCACTTGGCAAATGGCCTGCCCATTCCCTAAGCCCTACCTGTTCCAAATATTTAAGGGCCTTTTCCTGGCGTTCCTTGCGGCCCACTTTTTGGTAATAAAGGGGAAGGGCTACATTTTCCACCGCACTTTTATAGTTGATAAGGTTAAAGGACTGAAATACAAAACCCAAAAATTTGTTCCTGTATTGGGCCGCCTTGGTCTCGTTCAGGTTTTTGATCGGCACCCCGTCCAAGGTGTAATCTCCCGTATCCGCCTCATCCAACATCCCCAAAATGTTCAGCAGGGTTGATTTCCCAGATCCCGAAGAACCCATAATGGCAACGAGTTCCCCTTCCTGTACGGAAAAATTGATTCCCTTAAGGACATGAAGGGAATTGCTTCCCATTTTATAGGATTTATGAAGGTCTTTTATTTCGATCATGATAATTTTGTATTAGCGGTTTGAATTCTGAATACGTTAATAGGACTGGTAAGTGTTTATAATGTTACAAAAATAGCGGGAAAAGTTTTTTCGGAATATTTAATTGACTGATTCAGTAGGTTTTATCTTGTTCCATATCTTTATCTCATCCTTTGGCCCCAGCCCTGAGACCACCTCTACCTGAATTCCATCGCTTACCCCAAGGTCGATATCCCTGCGTTCAAATTGTTGGTCCCCCTTCATGACTTCCACAAATGGTTTTTTGGTCTTGGGGTCGAACTGAACCAACGCTTCCTTGATGGACAGTACACTGTCCACCTTGGCAAGAATGATGGAGGCATTGGCGCTTAGTCCCGCCCGTATAAAAACGGAGTCCTGCTTTTTAAGGGTTCCCTTGATCTCAAATTGAATGGCCCCGTTTTCCGCCTTCCCCTTGGGGGCGATATAATCCAGCACTGCATCAAAGACTTTGTTGTCTATGGCCCCTACGGTAATCTCCAACGGCAGGTTCTCCTTTATTTTACCCACTTCAGATTCGTCCACCTTGCCTTCGAATATCATCTTGTCCACATCGGCTATGGCCGCTATGGTGGTCCCTTCGTTAAAGTTGTTACTCTCAATGACCTGGTTCCCCACTTCTACGGGCACTTCCAATATCATCCCGTTTACGGTAGCCCTGATAAGGGTATTTGCAGCATTGCCCAATCCGACGGTGGTCCCCGTTTTTACAATATCGTATCTTTTATTGGTGGCGGCATAGGTCTGTTTCGCCTGTTCATAACTCAGCTGGGCCTGTTCCAGATCTACTTTTGAGATGACACCCTTTGCAAACAGGCCCTGCTGGCGTTCAAAATTGCGCTTTTGATCGTCCAGAACGATCTTTGCATCCATGATATTGTTCTGTGCGTCGTTAAGGGCACTTAAATTGGGCACGATCTTGATCTTGGCCAAAAGATCTCCCGATTTTACAAAATCGCCCCCTTCCACATAGATTTCCTCGATCACTCCCGAAATGTTGGGCTTGATCAACACCTCTTCCAAGGGCAGGATACTGCCCGTGGCCACAGCTTTTTTTACAATGGTCTGCGTAGTGGGCTTTTCTGTCTCGTAGACCACCGGATCTTCGGCATTCTTTTGATAGAGATAATACATGGATCCCCCAAAGGCCACTACTATGATCAACAATATTAGAACGGTTACCTTTTTTTTCATTTTCTGATCGGTTTGATTTGTTTTGTTTAAAATGGGAAAACCCTGCTTGGTACGTTACCTCAATAATTTTTATTTCCTACCGACTTCCCCTTCATCGTTAAAAATGTTGGACCTAATCTGTCCGAAGGGCTTCAATGGGGCGGACCTTAATAGCGCTCCGAGCAGGGATAAAACCAGCCAATAACCCGGAAAATATCAACAGCAACAAGGCCCCCACAACCACGCCCAATCCCACACTGGGATTGAGGAACATATCCACTGGGCCGTTCATATCCAGGATATAATTGACCCCGTATATAAACAGTGCCCCTAATATGATCCCTCCCATACCGCTTATGGTGGTGAGAAATATGGATTCCATTAAGATCTGTAATTTTATGGACCAAGGCGACTCCCCAAGGGCCCGTCTTATACCTATTTCCTTGGTACGCTCCTTCACAACGATCAACATTATATTGCTCACGCCTATTATTCCGGAAAGCAATACCAGTATCCCCACGAAATAGGCGATCAGCCGCATGGCGCCAAAAAGGCTCTCCACCCGATTGTACTGTTCAAAAAGATCAAAATAGCCCACAGCCCGGTCATCCTCGGGATGCACCTTCCTATTTGCCTTGATCAGCGCCAGAATGTTTTCCTTAATGGACGTAATGGACGTTCCATCCTGTGCGGTTATGGCCATCCACCCCACATTGTTGGCCCTATTAAAGGCTTGGGAAAAAGCGGTAAAAGGAACATAGATCTCTTTTTGGCCCTCTTCCCCGTTCCCGTCATTGCTTTTCTTCTGATAGGTACCCACCACCATAAAGTTCACTCCCTGTATTTTGATATAGGTGCCCAATGGATCTTCTTCCCTGTCATAAAGATCGCTCAACACCCCGTTACCCAATATGGCAACCTTTCTTTTTTGATCGATATCGGCCTGGTTGATGAATCTCCCTGAGGTGATATCCATGGGATCCTGCTTAATGATCTCGGGATAGTCGCCATACACGTTATAGGCACCGGTCTTTATACCATATACCACATTGTTGCCGCCGTTAAAGCCGCTCAATCTATTTCGGGGCGACACAAACCTCAAATTTGGAATTTGCTGCCAAAGGGCTTCTACATCCTCCGTCTTAAAATCGAAGCTCCTTCCCTTGGGCAGGCCCTTGTAATCCTTGGACGTAGCCTGTGACCACATAAACATGGTGTTGGTGGCAATGTCACCAAAATCCTGCTTTATCCCATTTTCCAGGCCCTTTCCGGCGGCCAAGAGTATGATGAGGATCAGAATGCCCCAAAATACCCCAAAGGCGGTAAGTAACGTCCTGAACCAATTACTGGTCAGCACCTCCAAAATTTCCTTCCAACGGTCTCTACTGAACATAGTATGGGATTATCGTATTCATTATTCGTCCCTTAGGGCATCTATGGTATGGATATGGGCGGCCCTCCAGGCAGGAAAAAATCCGGCCACAGTACCTGCAAAGATCAGGACAAATACAGTGGTAATGGCCACCCTAAAATTCACCGAAGGGTTCAGGATATAATCGACCTCAATTTGGGGACCTACGACCTCCAAAAGTCCCATACTGAAAATGAGTCCCAAAAAACCGGATATGGCCGTGACAAAAATGGCCTCGTGCAAGATCATTCCGATAATGGCCCATGGTTTGGCCCCCAATGCCTTTCGGATGCCTATTTCCTTGGTGCGTTCCTTAACCACGATCAACATGATATTACTAACGCCCACCACCCCGGCAACGATGGTACATATGCCTACGAACCAAAAAAAGAATTTGATGTTGGATGTAAGGTTGTAGAACCGTTTGGCATCCTCCATGGGATTATAGACATGGATGGCGGCATCATCATCCGGCGCAACGGTATGTACCTGTTTCAAATAGGATTTAAGTTCGGAAACAAATTCGAGCGATTGACCTACCGCCTCGTCAAAATTTTCCCTTGGAGGAAGGGTATAGGCAAGGTTATCCAATTTATCCGCCCCGTTGAACACCTGTTGGGCCGTGGTGATAGGGATAAATATCCTGTTTTCCTCACGCTCTCCGGCCCCATCTTTATAGACCCCTATCACCAAAAATGGAATGGACGAAATTTTAATGAACTCACCAACGGGCTCCACGTTCTTGAAAACTTCCCTTTTGATCTTATCACTGATGACGGCCACTTTTGCCATCTGGGACTCATCATGGTAATTTATGTACCGCCCTGCGGCCATAAATTCATTTTCTATAAATTGGAAGGGGGGCGAAATGCCCATAATACCATAGATGAGGGCCTCGTCCCCATAGGTCGCGGTCACGTCACGGACACGTTGCATCCTTGAGGCAAGGTCAATGTTCAGATCCAACCGATCCACCGTGGTATAATAGTTTTCGTTCCTGAGCTGGATGGGCCTTCCCGGATTGAGCCCCTTGTATTCCTTGGTCGTGACACCCGGCCAAACCCAGACGCTGGTACTGGCATCCCCTTCAAATTCGGCCGCTATGCCATTCTGCATGCCCTGTCCAAAACCAAGTAAGATGACCAATATAAAAATGCCGGAAGCTACGGAAAGCCCCGTAAGGAAAGTGCGCAATTTATTTTTACGGATCGTATCGAATATCTCCTGCCATCTTTCTATATCGAACATGGGACGTTGGTTGGTTAAAACATGCATTTAAGAAAATGCATTAACCTTAAGACAGGGGGAAAGGAAAATTGTTACAGCAACACCCTTTAAAATAGTGTTAAAATTTACGGAATTTGGCCTTTATGCCTTCATTTTCCGGTAGATAACGTAAAAAAGTGCCGCGATGAGGATATAGGGAACCGCCATCAGATAAACAATACCATCATTGATGCCCTCCGCCGCCTTTGTATCGCCACCGCTTTCCAAAACCGCCCGGCACATGGCACATTGTGCCTCCATCATTTGTGGAAACAAGAACGCCAATAAAAATAAGACCGATACCGCATTTTTCATATTCATTCTTTTAAAGCCTTTTGGAAATTAATGGGCATAATACGGGGAAATCATAAGATAGACGACCACCCCTGTAACGGCCACATAAAGCCAGATTGGAAAAGTGATCTTTGCCAATTTCCTGTGTTCCTCAAATTTTTGGAGGTATGCCCTGGCATAGGTTTTCAGGACCAAGGGGATAATGGCGATCGATAGGAAGATATGTGTGACGAGAATAAAGTAATACACATAGCGAACCCAGCCCTTCCCACCGAACTCGGTAGAATCGGATGTCATATGATAGGCAACGTACATCAGCAAAAAAGCCAATGATAGTCCAATACAGCTAGTCATTATATTCTGGTGCAATTGCCTTTTTCCGTTTTTGATGGCCAGTACGGCCGCTATCAATAAGATTGCAGTGAGGGCATTTATGGAGGCATATATGGGCGGTAGGAAGGATAAGGGCGCCACATTGGGCAATTTTACCCTAAAGAGTATGGCTACCACCACCGGTATTACAATGGAGACAACGGTTATATACCTATTGAATTTTTTTTCCTTTACCGCAATTGCATCCATCTATTCTTCCAATAATTTTTTAATATCCTCTTTTAAAATCCCTATCTGTTCCTCTTCCCCTTCCTTATTGACACCTTCCTCTTCCGTAATTACCCCCCTGTAATAGATGATGGGATTACCGAAACGGTCTACCCTCGATCGGATATAACCCTGCTTGTCCACCAAAGCGAACATGCCGGAATGTTCAAAACCTCCGGGGGCATTGGGCCGTTGGGCGGCGAAAATATTGAACCCATTATTGGCAAGGTCATAAATTTTTTCTGGGTCGCCCGTTAATAAGTGCCAATCCATATTGGTGATCCCATATTTCTCCGCGTATTCCTTTAATACCGAGGGGGTATCGTTCTGCGGGTTGATGGTAAAGGAAGCCACCCCGAAATTATCGAATTGGTTAAAATGGTCCTGTATCTCGACGAGATTTTTGTTCATAATGGGACATATGCTGGGGCAGGTAGTAAAAAAGAATTCCACCACATACACCTTTCCCCTATAATCCTTATCGGTTATAAGAAGACTGTCTTGATCGATAAAAGCGAAAGGGGGCACCTTACGCCTTTCCCCATTTATCTCCAGATATGACAGGGCGCCCGAATTGTCCTTTACGTTCATTCGATCGTTCTCTACCACCGTCCCATTCTTTACCCGGTCCACAATTTTGGGAATAAAGATGATACCAAAGATCAATACGATCAAGGAAACCCATATGTAGGTATATTTTTTATCCATCATTTGCTTCTTTCAGCATTGTTTTTCTTCAATGCCATACGGTATTCTGCCAGGACGATCTTTACATCGTCCTCCATTTTATTGTTCAGATCTGCCACGCTACTGGTATCAAAACCATATTTGGTGCCTTGACCATCATCATCCTTCCTTCCCCGAAGGTTAAGATCTTTATCCACAATAAAAACATAGGGAGTGCCCAGATCGGCATCCAGGTCAATATCCGTACGGAGGCTTTCAAAAAGGGCCTTGATCTGGTCGGGTTCGGCATATACAAACCTCCATTTGGAAACATCGCCAAGGCTACCGAGCTCCTTTTGTAGGTTCCCCACTTCCTCCTCGGTACCTTTTGGCAGGACCATCACAAACTGAAAATCCTTGAACTGGTAAAAAGGTTTGTAAATTTTCTGGTTCAGGTTAAATGCATTCCCTTTTTTAAGGTCGACCTCTGTCCCCAAAAATCCCAAAACCGTAATATTGCCCTCCATGGTTTCGGAACCTTCCAGGGAACTGATATCGGATATGTTATTGGTAAGAATGGGGAGTCTTCCAAAATTGTTGATCCCCGATGCAAAAAATAGGTACGCCACAATCGGAAACACAAAAAGCACAACTAAAACAAAGGTCTTTTTCATAATATGAATACTTTACAAAAATAAAAAAGACGGTCCTAAAACCGTCTTTTAATTCTGTTAATTATGCATCAGAAATCCCATTTCACATAGCCATCGGCATAGACATTATAGATGTAGTCCGCCTCGAACAAAAGGATGAATATTAAATAGGCCACCAAAAATATCGGGGTCCATACTATCGCCCTTCTCAGGGAACTTTTCTCATCCCGTAAGTGCATAAAATCCCAAGCAATGTAGTAGGCCTTGACCAATGTGAGTATTATAAACACCCAGTTAAGGACCTTCATGCCCAAAAAGTGTGATTTGACCATAAACTCGGGCTTAATGATCCCCAATGCCACCTCTATAGCGGTTACTATGGTCAAGAAGATGAGGACTCCCCATATCTTCTGAACATTGGATTTAAATTTTAAAAGACCCCTGAAAATCTCCAATTTGTGTGCGTGTGCCATTTTTTAATTCTTTATTTAATGGGACCATACCGTAAGTATGGTATATATTAATAACCGTTATACCAGATAGAAAAAGGTGAATACAAATACCCAGACCAAATCCACAAAGTGCCAGTACAGCCCAACTTTTTCCACCATTTCATAATGCCCCCTTCTTTCATAGGTCCCCAAGATCACGTTAAAGAAGATGATGACATTGATCATCACCCCCGAAAAAACGTGGAATCCGTGGAATCCGGTAATAAAGAAGAAGAAATCGGCGAACAGACGGCTACCATATTCGTTATGGATCAAATTGGCCCCTTCCACCACATATTTTGCATTTTCCAACTTTTTAAGTGCTTCGGCCCTATCCAGAACGGTCTTCTCCCCTTCCGCATTGATCGTTTCGGTACGGACCAGAATATTGGGATTTGCCTTAAATCCCTCAACAACTTCCGCCACAGAGTAAGAAGGTAGGCTACCCGAATCATTCGAGAACCAAAGCCCGTTTTTGCGTTCGTGGGCTACCCTTTCCTCTGGCAAAACCTTTGCAAAATCAGCTAAAGAAGCCCTTTCCCCGGTCTCTCCATCCACAAATTGCAGGATGCGCCCCCCAGTGGTCTCAATGGCACCGTGATCTCCTTTGATAAAAGTGGCCCATTCCCAAGCTTGTGAGCCAACAAATATGGCACCACCAATAATGGTAAGGAACATATACCAGATAACACTGTTCTGTTTCATCTTATGGCCGGCATCAACGGCGAGCACCATGGTTACCGAGGACATGATCAGAATGAACGTCATAAAGGCTACATAGTACATGGGGAAATTACCATGGAAGAAAGGTACGTGGGTAAAAACCTCATCGGCTATGGGCCATATCTCTATGAACTTGAACCGTGAAAATCCGTAAGCGGCCAAAAAACCTGAAAAGGTCAAGGCATCGGACACAATGAAGAACCACATCATCATTTTACCATAACTTGCTCCCAGGGGCTGGTTTCCTCCCCCCCAAATGTTTTCTTCCGTACCCGTTGTTACCGTAGTATCCATATAGTAATTATAGTATTAATAAAATTTTCACAAATTTACATTTTTTTCGTCCAAACAAAATTTTTGTCTTTTAAAAAGTATCAAAAAATTCGCTCGATGGAACCCTTTAAGGCAAATAATTGCACCGAGCCCCAAATTCACCCTTTATTTGGTTTCAATAGAAATAAAAGAAGAGGATAAGGTAAAGCCATAAAAAGTCGAGAAAGTGCCAAAAAGTGGCCCCTAGCTCGACCCCCAACAATTCTTGGGACGAATATTTTCCCTTTATCTGGTTGTACAGCACTACCAACAGCGAAACCAATCCCGCCACCACGTGCAATATGTGTACCGCTGCGATCAAAAATATATAGGACATGGTAATACTGCTGGTAGGCCCCGTAAAGTAGTACCCCTGAGCTATCATTTGGGAAAAAGCCATAAACTGCAACGAGATAAATACGATTCCAAGCGCTAGGGTTACCAACAACCAAGGGGTCCCCTTTTTTGGGTCGCTGCCTGCAATGGCGCGTTTGGCCAAGTGATAGGTCGCACTGCTTATCAGGATCGCTATGGTGCTATATAGAAATGCCTGGGGCAGTTGAAAATCGACCAACCAGTCCTCCCTTGTACTACTGACGATATAGGCGCTGGTCCATCCCGCAAAACCCATAATAAGGCTTACGATACCGAACCAGAGCATCATTTTCTTGGCCCTATCGTTCTTTTCCTTTGCGGTACCCGTTGTCAAATCCATATTCTTTCTTAAATAAATTTATCCACTACATAGACCACCTGCATCAAAGTGATGTAGGAAACACTGGCCAACATCAATTTTTTGGCGGAACCATTGTCCCTTTTTTCGTAAAGTCGCATCGCAAAGACCAGCATCACGGCCCCCATCAGAAAAATTACCGTTGCGGCCACGATCGATAATTGCAACCTTCCCGTTATTCCCAAAACGGGAACAACGGAAACCACCATCATCCAGATGGTGTACATTATTATCTGTAGCGCCGTACCTTTGTCCTTCTTTCCGGTGGGCAACATCTTAAAGCCCCCTTTTTTATAATCATCGTCCAACATCCATCCCAATGCCCAGAAATGCGGAAATTGCCAAAAGAACTGTATCATGAACAAGGTCCCCGGTTCTATGCCAAAATCATCCGTGGCCGCAACCCATCCCAACATAAAGGGGATGGCCCCCGGAAAGGCGCCCACAAAGACCGCAAGGGGCGTTTTTGTCTTTAGGGGCGTATAGATACTGGTGTATAAAAATATGGAGACCGCTCCGAACATCGCCGTTTTTGGATTGAGGATGTAGAGGGATACTATTCCGATTATGGTAAGGGCCACCGCAATGGCAAGGGCGGTATTGACCGACATTCTCCCCGAAGGAATGGGCCTGTTCATGGTCCTTGACATAAGCGCGTCCAGATCCTTTTCAATCACCTGGTTATACGCATTGGAGGCGCCCACCATACAGTATCCGCCAAAGGCCAACAGAAAAAGGGACATGGACTGGATTTCCACGGCACCCAACAGATAACCGGCAATGGAGGAAAAAACCACGCTGACCGCAAGTCTTGCTTTTGTAATTTCTTTAAAATCAGCAAAAATCAAGGACCATGAGGTACTTTTTGCCGTACTGACCACCATCTTCATTTAGAACGATTCATAGGGCGACAAAGATAAGCCCCAAATGATTTTTTTGCAACCAATTGGTGCTATTTATCTCAGCAGGCGAAAGAAAGGGGATATTGGGCCTCAATGACCCACAAAAAAGAACTGTGTGGACAATACAAACAACCTATTTGTAATTCAAAAAAAAAAGGAACGGTTTCCCGTTCCCTTCCAACATCTTAATAATATTAGCGCTGCAATTTAAAAGTTATAGGAATGCTATAAGGTACCGTTACGGCCCTGCCCCTTTGTTTTCCAGGTGTCATCTTGGGCAACTTGGCAATAAGCCTTCCCGACTCCTCTTCCAACGACTCGGCAGGACCCCGCATCTGCACATCCCTTACAGATCCATCCGCACCTATTTTAAAAGCCACATGTACCCTTCCCTGTATGCCCAGCTGTTGTGCAACCTCAGGATAGCGAATATGTTTTTGGATATGCCGTTGCATCATCTCATTGAAACAGGCCCGTTTATCTTCGGCATCTTCACAGCCCGGAAAGATAGGTGCGTCCTCCACCTTAAAAAAAGGGACCTCATCAATTTCGGGAATGAATTTGATCGGGGCGATTTCGCTCGGGTCCAAGGACCCCTGGCCCACATCCTCACGTGGTTTTTCTATAAATTCCGTTCCCTCCTCCGTAACCATATCGTCCGGTACTATTTCAAAATCCTTGGTCGGCACCCTCTTAAGGGGCGCATCTTTGGATTCCAATGGTTTTTCCACCTGTACCACGTTCATTTCCGGATAATATTCCAAAGAACCTTCCTCAATGGCCATTATGGGATCCGATTTTCCCCATTTATGGGCAAAAGTGGCCTCTAGGCCCAGATAAACCAGGATAAGCGACAGAATTAAACCTATCTGGAAGCGCAGATAGCCCGTTTTTCTTAAATTTGCATCCTGCTTGCTCCTTTTGGGAGCGGTAGCATTGGTAGCTTGACCATTGTTCCCATTGCCGTGGGACCCAACGGTGTTTGTTGTGTTTCTGTTCATAATTATGGTTTTAACGTTATAATTATGTTAAAACACAAGAAGTGTACCAAAAAAGAAAACCTTGGCCTAGGCCAAGGTTTTTTATTGTAATTATGTTTTCCGCCAACGGAAAATATAAATTAAATTTTACTGCAATTTAAAAGTAATTGGAATACTGAACGGAACCCTAACGGCCCTTCCCCTTTGCTTTCCTGGGGTCATCTTTGGAAGTTTCCCAATGATACGTGCAGCTTCGGCCTCCAAGTTCTTATCGGGACCGCGCATTCTTACATTTCCGATACTACCGTCCTTTTGGATAACGAACATAACACTAACCCTACCTTGAACTCCCATTTCTTGGGCTATTTCAGGATATTGGAAGTTTTTACGGATATGCTTCTGCATCATTTCGTTAAAACAGGCCCTTTTGTCCTTCTCGTTTTCACAACCTGGGAATACGGGTACGTCCTCAATAACGGCAAAGGGAACATCTATCTCCTCTTCCACTTCCTCCACTGCGATATCGGCAACTTCCATTACCTCCTCGTTCTGGTTACTTTCGGTAGATTCGATAACGGTCTCTTCCACTTCCACCTCATCCTCGACCACTTCAATGATCTCCGGTGCGGCCGGTGGCGGTGGAGGGGGTGGGGTCTTTATCTGTTCGGTCATCGGAACTTCTTCATCCAATTGATCTTCCACGTTCAGCGAAACATCGTATTCACTGTCATCATCGTATTTTTTCCATTCCAAAGCACGCCAGGTCAATAACATCACAACAGCAAGGCCTATAACAAAGTACAGTCCGCTATTTCTTGTCAGATCTGCTTTTGGATTCTTTTTTGGTTCCATAGAGTTCGTTTTATTGTTCGCTAATTTAAATATTTATTTATCAAAAAAGCAATTAATTTTTCCATTTTAACTGCCTTTTCCCCGAATAGAGGATTTTTATCCCCAATGTCCCCACCATTGCGCCAAATGTATTGGCGGCGACATCCAAGATATCGCCCTGGCGATCGACCGTAAACCACTTTTGAAATACCTCAATAATTATACCATAAATTACGGCAAAGCAGAAACCAAGCAACAGGGCCCTCCTTATCGGAAAAGCCCTATGGCTCCTTTCGCGCAGTGCAAGTATACAGAGGAAGGCCATACCGCAATAGAAAGCAAAATGTACCATCTTATCAAGGTTGGGCACCCCTTCGCCCGGTAGCTCCATATCTGAAAACGAAAATAAGCTGAGCAGTGTTACCAGTACCATCCAGCCCACAAATAGAAGGGTTGCCGCTTTTCCCTTAAGCACCTATAATATCTTTGTAGGCGGCAGCGTCCAGTAAGGTTTCGACCTCCGAGGGATCGTTCAGTTTTATTTTTATCATCCATCCCTCCCCGTAAGGATCGCTGTTCACCTTTTCAGGCTCGTCCTCCAAAACCGGGTTCACCTCAACAATCTCACCGCTTAATGGCAAAAACAGATCGGATACGGTCTTGACCGCCTCTACCGTTCCAAAAATGGCTTCCCGCTCCAAGGTCTCGTTCAAGGTCTCCACTTCCACATATACGATATCCCCCAATTCGCCCTGGGCAAAATCGGTAATCCCCACAGTGGCTATATCCCCCTCGATCTTGACCCACTCATGGTCCTTGGTGTACTTTAATCCTGATGGCACGCTCATGTCTACTAGTTAAATGTTATAGGGGCAAATGTAAATTAATATAATAACCTATTCAAAAAAAAGCACCAGGGAGCGGGCATTTTCATGAATGGGATTTCCCTACCTCTTCCCTTCCCGGAACACTAGTTCCCAAAATTGTACCTGATCGTAAATCCGGCATTGATGGTGGTCTGTGGAAAAGCCGTTGAAACGGCAAATTTGGAAAAGGAATAATCGTAAAAAAACAGTGCGTTCAAGGCTTTGCTGAGGGCGTAATCGGCCGTGAACTTAATGGACAACAGATTTTGTCCCGAAGTGATCTGGTTATTGTTGATGTCCAGGTTCCTGATAATGGTAATGTTATCACGTAAGGTCGCATCCGCCTTTAGGTTCAGGTCACCCTTGAAGCGTTGCTTTTCGCCCCCTATATTGGCGACCACCCTAACATCGGTAAAACGATAGCCCAGACCCACGGTATATTCCTTCCCATTGATCTCGGTAAGAAGGTTATTGTCAAAGCTCAGCGACAACGCCCTATCGGTGCGTATTTCGGCCAGCACGCTCATGGAGTTCTTCATTTCAAAATCTACCCGCATCAACGGATTGAACTGATCCGTAAGCACCACGTTGTTTATAATATTATCGGGAAGGAAGTCCTCCGTTTCCGGATCTATGGGCGTATTGCGTTTCTCCAGATTGGTCTGATAGGAGTTGATACTGTAAGCGGCCCTATATCCATGACTAAGCGAGAAACGTTTGAATTTCTTTTTGAACCATTTGTTGCGCATAAGCCCTGTGTATTTCAGGTTCCAGTTGGGAATGGGAATATCCCTAAAGGCATCCAGGTTTACCCGATCCACGTTCTGCCCCGTATAGGCCGCAAAAAATGCCGGGAGCAGGACTTCCTGATGGTTTTTCCCATACCGCTGGGGAAAGCCGTCCTCATCGAGTTCTCCCACCGCCTGCCCGCGATCTGCCACCAATCTATTGGCTATGGTAAGCCTGTTGTTCTTTAGCTCCTCAAAGGTTTCCGACGTAAATTCGTCGCTTTTTCCAAAGGAAGTACCGATCATTACGGTGGAGATACTAAAATTCCCATAGGCATTGCCTAGAAGGTTCTCATAATCGTACTGCCCATTTCCAAGTTCGTTTATCCGAAAACTTTCCTGATAACTTTCCGAGTATTGCCTATCGGCCACTAGATCGATGGTCAGATCCGGAGTGGGTTGGGCGGTAGCGGTAAGGTTCAACTGTTTGTTGGTCCGTTCTATATACTGATCGTTAAATTCCGCAAAGGTGGTAAGCCATCCATTTCTTGCAGCTTCGTAGCGCACATCTGCTTGACTTCCGAACACAAAGCCAATGGTAGGTTTGGCGGTTCCGATAAATCCGATGGATTGGGTGTAGCCCGGTAAAACGGTACCATTGTTCTCACTGTAGTTGACATTGATCCTTTTGACCATGGTAAGGATATCCAAGCCCGTATTGGCCAGTCCGTTGGTCTTTTTAACGGCGCTTGGGGGTTCCGGCGTAGTGCCCGGTAAGGTCCTTGCCGCCGGTGCCGTGCCTTTGGAGCTCTTTTTCCCCAGACCGAGAAAATCATAGAATTTTTGCATTCCCATAGAGGCCGTTATGGTATGGGTATTGGCATTTTGAATGGTATTGATGTTTTCCCCTGCCACTGCGTTAAGGGCATCCCCTCCCCGTTGCCAATCGAAATTACTGGTATAGGTATATTGGGCGTTCATAAAATCGAGTGCCGGTATCTTGGCAAAGGGCAGCTCATAGTTCAACTGCATCTGCTGGGAATGCCTGTTGGGTTCCCCTATGTCCCAAAAACCGTCCCATAGCTCCAGTGCCTGGTCTATTTCCGAATTGGGATCGGATGCGTCCTGAAAATAGTTGCGGACAATATTGTTGTTGGATGCGGTCAGGTTCAGCCGCAAGGATTTGGTGAGGCTATAATTTAGGGCATACTGCCAATTGAAGAGGTAATTGCGCTGTTGCAACAAGGGAAGGGCCAGGGCGTCCACGCCCGGTTCCAGAACGTCCCTAAAACGCTGCTGGTTAAAAGAGCGGTTAATATTGGAGTTAATGGCGATGCTTGTGGGCAACAGGTTAAAATTCAGGTCTTTCAGCCATTGCCAGTATTTTCCATTGAATAGGGAATCCTTTTTGGCAAATGGGGCTATGTTGGCCGGCTTAAAATTATGGTTGTATACCACGCCGGTAACCACATTTTGATCTCGTAGTTCCGCTATTTCAAAATCCCGATGGTCCGTTTCGTTGTAGGAGTAGTTGAAGGTAAAGTTTTCCACATCGTAAAAGTTGGCTTCCGCTTCCTCTCCCCTGTTCTTTCTTACCCCGATCAGGTTTATACTGGTCCGTTTGGTATAATCCTCCGCTTGTTCCCTGATATCGTCGGCTTCTTCCTGTGTGGTGGCCGCCGCGATCCGGTCCTGCAGTTTAAGATCGTCATAAACGGGATCGAATTCGGGGGTTATCACCTGCTCGGAAATACCATAGTTAAAGGGCAGTTGAAGTCCCCATTTTTTGGGGAACAGTTGTCCCATATTCAGGTTGGTCACCACATCGTAGGAAATGGCATCCTCCCTGGAACGTTCATTGGGCATCTGGTCTATACCGCCAAAACCGGAGGTGCTCTTGCTTCCCGTGGCGGAAATATTTGCAAAATCGGCCATGTTGGCGTCAATGGCCGCAATGGCGGCCCAGCCCCCATTATTGTCAAGCCCGGCCAGCCTAAGTTCGTTGAACCAAATTTCGGCCCTTGCCGGCAGGTCATCAATGTTCTTGACCCCTACCATCATACTTCTTAGACTGCCCAGGGAGGGATTTCCCCGTATACCGATCCTGATCCTGCCCGCGGTCCTAGGTGCAAATTCGGCCACTGGGACCACTTCCCCATCAATGATCTCATAAAAGTTGATCTCGTTAAGCGACTGACTGGCAATGCCCAGTGATTTTACCTTTGAAAGGTCGCTAAGGGCGATCTCCAATTGATTGGCTTCCGGCCAAATTTCCGTATCCATTGAGGATCCGAACGGGGTAAATTCCAATGGAAGTTCCAACTGGTAATAGTTCTGGGTAAAATCGGTACCGATCCTCAAAAACCCGACAATTGGGGTCTCATCATCGGAATAGTCGCTATCTATGATCTTTTCGGCATGCATGAACATTTTTAGTCGCTGGTACTGTCTTATATCGATATTGACATTTTTAAATACTCCCCTAGAATCCTCCGATTGTAGGTTCTCCACTTTAAAGGAAAGGGACTGTTCGTTCTGCCTGATGATGGTATTGTTGTTGTTGAGCTGCTCCCTTATAACACCTGGGGGCAACACATAGGGAATGGGTGTCCTGCCGTTGTTCTCCTCAATGTTTACAGTATTCACATCCACAAAAGTGCCGTCATCGGAGGGATCGCTGTCCACATCGGGCTGCAGGGAATTGGTGTAGGTACGCCAATCGCCCCTTACAAGATCCAACGTGGCGAAACGAAGTACCACATCGTCGGAAAAGCTGGTCAGGTACATCCGCATAAAACTGATGGACCTAAAATCGCTAATGCCGCCTACCGCATCCGTAAAATCACTAAGGGGGATCTTGTACTGTATCCATCTACGGTTAAGGGTGGATCCATCCGGCAAGGTAGGGGTTACCCCTTCCTTTATATCGGTCACATATTGATCGTTTATGGTGGTATTGGGCTTTATGGCAATACGGTATTCATAATAACTGTTAACCGTGTTCATGGTAAGGTCCCTATCTATATCCTCTACATCCGGTAAGGTCGTGGATCCCCTGTTGGTATTCGTAACCTGAACGGGGGAGTTTCCCTGGGGGTTGTTAAAATCACGGTACCTTTCCAAGATGCTTCCCTCCCGGTTCAAATAATAATCATAGTTGTCCAGCGCGGGATCATCGGCGGGGTTATTGGAATATACCGTACTTTCCTCCGCATCGCCAAGGCCATCAAAACCTAGGTCCTGTAGCCCCCTATTGGCTTCGTTGGTATCAAAGGCATACACAAGCGATTGGGTAGAAGGCACCTCTCCCCATGTAGTGGAGGTCACTAGGTCGTTACTGCCAATTCCGGGAAGGCCATTCTCGTACTGTTTCCTGCCATCCTTCAGGATATCCTCGGATATATTACCAAAATTTATCACCAGTTCACCACTGCTGTTGGTGGTGCCATCCACATAGGGATCCAACACCCAGAACTGTACGAACTCCACGTTCGACTGTTCGAAATTGGTACTGCTAAGGGACCTCATTATTCCCGCCCATTTGGTATCCGGTTGCTCCCCTCCAAAATTGGGATTGTTGTTGTATGGCCCTTTTTCGTTGGGATAATAGGTAAGGTCCAAGGTATTTTGCACCGTGGTCTGCCCTTGGGCGATATCCACTTGAGGGAAAACCTCATCTATAAATACCCTACGGGTGGGGTTCGTGGACACATCAGAATCGTTGACCCCGGACGGCCTTTGATTGGTATAAAAAATGGGATCTATGGTATACCAGGCCATTTTCGCCCTTTGATATCCGGTTTCCAAGCCTTCCCTGCCCTCCGAAAATTCCACTGGCACACTGGCAAGGGACCAACCCAAGGAAGATCGGATATCGATCAGTGCCTGGGCCCCTTCAAAATCGTCCAAATAGGTAGTGGTCTCCCCCTCAAAATCGGCATTTTTGGGCGATCCTGGCTTTAACCAGGCCACCTCTCCCCTAACGGATACATTAGAGGGGACATCGGTATCAATGTTGGGCAATTTATTGGCCAGACGGGTCAGGAAGGGCATTTCGGTGGAGAAATTACCGTTTATTCCAAAGATGGTATTGTTAACGGGCTCGATCCCGTAATTCGATTTTTGTGTCAGTGGTCGTTCGTTCAGGTTCAAGAGGGTACCTCCCAACAGAAAATTCTTATTGAACTGGTGCTCCACGTTCACACCGGTAAACCTTCTTGTCTGTTGCCCAAAGACGGCATTGTTCTCCACGGAGATATTGATCGGTGTATTGGAAGCCTCCAAACTGGGATCCAAGATCTGGACGGTTCCAGCCTGATAGTTTACGGTATAATCGATCCCCTCCTGTAACTGACGCCCTCCAGCGGTGACCCGTACCGATCCTTGGGGAACGTTAAAGGCCCCTATGGGGATCCCGTTGTTCCCTTGCGACTTATACTGCCCTTTGAGCAAAAATTTATTTTTATCGGCATCCTGTAAAGCTGCCGCCTTGGTCTTCGAATACAAATTCCTGTAGACATATTTTTGCTGGTTCGCATTGTATCCCTGATCGTTTTCCGTTTCGTAAACACCGCCACCAAGGGTTTCGAACAGGTATTCCCCAAAAGGTTCCACTTTGGTAAAAATGATCATGCCCGATTGGGTGTCCACGGTAATACCGGGTACAAAATCAAAAAAACCGTCCCCCCCGGCCTGTACGTCGTTATAGGTATTGAGCCTGTCCAGATTGAACACGTCCAACAGTATGCGCTCTTCCAAAGGTTTAGGGGTATCGGGCCACCCCGTATCGTTTACAGGCGTAATATAATTCCTGGGCGTGGGATTCGTATACAGTATGTTCAATCTAAAATCTTCTTGGCTCAACTGAAAGGCCCCCGTGGCGTAGATGTTTTTCATCATCAGGTTCCAAATGGGGTCGGCCACATTGGTTATGTTGCTCTTTAGAAGCTTTAGGACTAGGGTATTGTTATTGATGACCGGGTTTTCCACGCCCGCGGAAACGGAGGTGGCATCTATTCCGCCATTGGCGAATTCGCCCACCTGATATACCTGCCCGTTGTAGGTATATTGAAAGGCCACGGCAAGTACCTCGTCATTGCTCAGTCGCTGACTTAAGGAAACATACCCTAATTGGGTATTGTACTGGTAATCCCTTCCATTTTCCAACTTGCGCGCATTCTCCAAAATGGCATAATCAAACCCTTGGTTCACAGAATATCCGGGCACGTTGAAACCGCTTTCCACGGTTGCGATGTCCCTTATCTGTGGCGTAAGCGCACCACCGTTACCTATCAGGGCGGGGTTGTAATCGTTGGCATTGTTACGGGGCAGGGCATTCGGCTGTAGGGATCCGTCGGGGGAGGTATTGGTATTATAAAACCCTACCGGATCTCCGTTCAATCTTCCAATCCGGGTATTCTCCTCCGAAAATTCGCCCAAATCCTGTACGGCCACTACATTGCGTACGTTCAAGGTCTGTTGGTTCCTATTGGTAACCCAAATTTCCAACCTGGTTATCTGTACCTGGCTTCTGATATAGGGGTAATTTTCCAGTGCCTGATCGTAATTATCCCTAAAAAATTGGGATAGGAAAAAGTGTTTGTCCTCATCGTAGTCCAAGCCCGTTATGGAAAACTCGTTCAGTGTGCCCCCACCTTGGGCCACTACGGTATTGCTCTGGGAGCGTTGTTCCGAGAAGACCGCCGTTACACTGGTCTTCCCGAACTGCAGTTTGGTCTTTACCCCAAAAAGGCTTTGGGCCCCTGTGATCAAGGAACTGTTTAGGGGCATGTTCACGTTTCCGACCTCAATGGATTGGATGATGTCATCCTCGGTGGGGGTATAGTCCAATTTCACCAAATTCTGGAAATCGAAGGTGGCCTCCGTGTCATAGTTTGCCGTAACCTGTAACCTTTCACCTATTTTACCCAGCATACTAAGGCTTATCCGCTGGTCGAAGTCGAACGATAGATTGGTCCGGTTTCGGGGGGATAGGGAAGGATTGTCGTTCTTCTGCCAGATTATCCCCAAGTCCATTGCCACCGAACCCTGTGGAACCACTTCGATGGTATTTCCCCCAAAAATGGATTCAAAAAAACTGCTGTTCACATAAAAATTGGGCAGGAGGTTCTTTCTAGCTTCATCGCTCCCTTCCTTTTTTCCGGAATAGGCATCCATTTTCTCCTTAAAGTAGGATTTCATATCCTCTTTCCTTACCAATTCCCTATACTGTTCCGGGGTCAGGATAATCGGATAACTTATATTGAAGTCGCCCACACTTTCCGTATAGATATAACGGTCCATTTTGGGGTCGTAGGAATATTTTGAAACAATGCTATTGGGATTGTGCAGCAGTATCCGGCCTAGGGCGACCCCTGTCCGTACCGAATCCTGTTCCTGTCCATCGGTCTCCTGCCCATTCGCGAACTGCATAGCGCCAAGGGAAACGATAAGTAGTAAGGTAAGTTTAAATAAAAGTGATTCAAGAAAAGATTTTGCCCCTGTTTTCAAACTTTTTACAAATTTTTAAGCGTATGTTTAATTATGTTCTCCACGCTTAGTGAAGGATCTTGGCTTAAAACTTTGTCCACTACTTTTTCTGCCTGTTTACGGACAAATCCAAGCACTTCCAATGCTGATAACGCTTCATCCCTATTTGTATTGTTTGAACTTGTGTAAACTTCGTCAATATCGTAGACCTTAAGAACCTTGTCTTTTAGGTCCAATATGGCCCTTTGTGCAGTTTTGGCCCCTATGCCCTTTATCCCTTGGATGGTAGCCACATCCCCATTGGCTATGGCATCCCTGATCTGCCCTGGGGTGAGGGAAGATAACATGGTCCGGGCGATGCTTGAACCGATGCCCGAGACAGAGAGCAACAAACGGAATATTTCCCGCTCTGAACGTTCCACAAACCCAAAAAGGGTATGGGAGTCCTCCTTGATCTGCAAATGGGTAAAGAGCTGAATGTTCTCGGCATCCCCGATCTTACTAAAGGTATGAAGGGAAATATTGACAAAATACCCGACCCCTGAACATTCTATGACCAGGTGGGTCGGATTTTTCTCAACCAATTTCCCCCTTAAATGGGTAATCATGTTATGTATTATTTAGAGTCCGATCGTGCTTTTTTTCTTCTTTCGCGTTCCTGTGCGTCCACTACGGCCACGGCCGTCATGTTCACCATTTCATCCACACTGGCACCCAGTTGCAAAATGTGCACCGATCTACGTAGCCCCATCATGATCGGCCCGATGGAATCTGCCTGGTTCAGCTCCTTTAGAAGTTTATAGGTAATATTGGCCGATTCCAAATTGGGAAAAACAAGGGTGTTCACATTTTTTCCCGCCAATTTGGAGAACGGAAACTTACTTTGCATAAGGTCTTTATTAAGGGCAAAATCGGTTTGGATCTCCCCATCCACCACAAGATTGGGATTATTGGTATGTAAGATCCTTACCGCATCCTTTACCTTGGTGGCATGGGGATGGTTGGAAGACCCGAAATTGGCGTAGGACAACATGGCAATAACGGGCTTAAATCCAAAAGTTTCGGCCACGTTCGCCGTCATTTTTGCAATTTCGGCCAGTTCCTCGGCCGAAGGGTCTATATTGATGGAGGTGTCCGAAAGGAACAAGGGGCCCCGTTCCGTGATCATAATGTTCACCGTGGCCACTTTTTTGACATCTTGGGCCCTTCCTATTACTTCAAAGATAGGTTTCACAACTGTGGGATAGGCTCTGGAATATCCGGATATCATCCCGTCGGCATCCCCTTCCAGCACCATCATGGCCCCGAAATAGTTCCGTTCCCTCATTTTGATACGGGCACCATAAAGGCTTACGCCACTTCTGCGGCGTGCCTCCCAGAACTTGAGGGCGTATTGGTCCTTTTTTTCGTTCGATTCATCACTATTGGGGTCTATGATCGTAATGTTGGCATCGAATTCCAATTCCCTTTTCAATTCGGAAATAATTTCCTTGTTCCCAAGAAGGATAGGTTCCGCTATGCCCTCATCATAGGCTATCTGGGCAGCCTTGAGCACATCTAGGTGGTCGGCTTCGGCAAAGACTATTTTTTTGGGATTTATTTTGGCCCTGTTGTGCAACAACCGCACCACTTTATTGTCGTTTCCTGAACGTTGTAGCAGCTCCTCCCTGTATTTGTCCCAATCCTCTATGGGCATTTTTGCCACCCCACTTTCCATGGCGGCCCTTGCAACAGCGGGCGGGATTTCGGAAATAAGTCGGGGATCGAAAGGTTTTGGGATGATATAGTCCCTTCCGAAGGTCAAGCGGGTCTCCCCATAGGCAATGTTCACCTGTTCCGGGACTGGCGCCCGGGTGAGTTCGGACAACGCCTTTACGGCTGCCATTTTCATGGCCTCGTTTATTTTGGTGGCCCGTACGTCCAGGGCACCCCTAAAGATAAAAGGGAAGCCCAGTACATTGTTCACCTGATTGGGATGATCTGACCGTCCCGTGGCCATGATAATATCCTTTCGGGTCTCACACGCAAGGTCGTACGCGATTTCCGGGTCCGGATTGGCCATTGCGAACACTATGGGATTATCTGCCATGGAAAGCAACATTTCGGGAGTTACCACATTGGCGATGGAAAGGCCTACGAACACATCGGCATCCACCATAGCTTCCTCCAAGGTGTCTATTTTACGATCGGTCGCGAATTCAAGTTTTTCCCCGGAGAGATTTGCGCGATCGCTGCGTATCACGCCTTTACTGTCCAGCATCACGATATTCTGGGCACTTGCCCCAAAGGCCTTATAGAGCTTGGTACAGGAAACGGCAGCGGCCCCGGCGCCACTTACCACGATCCGCACCTCCCCTATTGGCTTCTTGGCCAGCTCAAGGGCGTTCAAAAGCGCCGCTGCGGAAATGATCGCTGTTCCGTGCTGGTCATCGTGCATCACCGGAATATCCAGCTCTTCCTTTAACCTGCGCTCTATTTCAAATGCCTCGGGGGCCTTTATATCCTCTAGGTTGATCCCTCCAAATGTGGGGGCGATGATCTTGACGGTCTCTATAAATTTTTCAATGTCCTTGGTATCGAGCTCTATATCGATTCCATCTATATCCGCAAATATCTTAAAGAGCAGGCATTTCCCTTCCATAACCGGCTTCGAAGCCTCCGGACCTATGTCCCCAAGGCCCAATACGGCGGTACCATTGGAAATAACGGCCACTATATTGCCCTTTGCCGTATATTTATAGACATTGTCCTTGTCCTTTGCGATCTCCAAACAGGGTTCGGCAACTCCCGGCGAATAGGCAAGTCCAAGATCACGTTGGGTGGCATACGGTTTGGTGGGAACGATCTTTATCTTTCCCGGTTGCGGTTTGGCATGGTAGACAAGTGCTTCCCTTCTCCTTTTTTCTTTGCTCATAGTGTTCTGTTTGAAAACAAATTTAGTGGTATTCCCTATATAAAAATGCTAAAATAAAGAATACGTCCTTAGAACCATGGGCCTTGGGAAAAAATCTGTGAATTGGTTGACCAAAGTCTGCTAGGGTCGACCATAAAGGTGCGATGGATTGCCTATGGACTACCAAAAATATCCCACTACCATAGCGGTCAGGAGCAGGAGAAGGATCGAAAGATATCGATAATTTTTATACCAAGGCAGTCCCCTTAGCTCCAATGTCTCTTCCTTTATCAGGGAAGGGGACCAGGTAAGGTTTTTCGTTTTTATCGCCGGAGGTGCGGCCGTCGCCAAGCTCACCGTTACATGGATCACAAGACAACAAACGAACAGAACCGCCGTTCTAAGCAAAAAATGGAGTTCAAAGAACATTCCTTCAAACCCTTTCACCCTCCCTATCACCCAAATGGCGCTCAAAACAAGCCCCATAAGAAGGCTGGCGATTGAACCTGTGGCGTTGGCGCGCTTCCAAAAAAGTCCCAAGATAAAAACGGCCACTACAGGGGGGGCAATATAGGATAGTACATCCTGTAAATAGGCAAAGAGATTTCCATATTTCCCTATTAGGGGCGCCCATGCCGATGCCAGGACCACCAGCACCAAGGTGGCTATCTGCCCCGATCGGACCAGTTGTTTGCTGCTAAGGTTGGGCCGTATTTTATGGACAAAATCCATTGTGATCAAAGTCGAGGCCGAATTGAAGGTGGCGGAAATACTGGACATCATGGCCGCCAACAGGCCGGCCACCACCAACCCCAAAAGACCTGTGGGCAAGAGATCAAAAAGCAGGGTAGGATAGGTAAAATCAATACAATCCATTAAGTTGGTGCAGGGTCCGTCAGCGGTAAGGTACCTAATATCCGTACTGTTCCTATAAAGCAGGAACGCCAATGTCCCCGGAATGACCATGATCAAGATAACGGGCAATTTTAAGAGACCTGCAAACAGGGCTCCCCAGCGACCATGATTTAGGTCTTTTGCGCTCAGGACCCGCTGTACCATAAACTGGTTGTTGGCCCAAAAATAGAACCCCAAGAGCGGTACGCCCGTCAACAGCCCCCACCAGGGAACTATGGGCGCATCGTACTGCCGCCACCAATCGCCCGAATTCTCCCGCACCACACTTAACGCCCCGCTGGCATCCCTATCTATTTCACCGGCGGCCTGCAGCCCGTTCAATTGGTCGATCATGGCAGACCAGCCCCCCACCTTGTCAAAGGCAAAGTAGGTAAGCACCACCGATCCAAAAATAAGGATGATCGCTTGGATCACCTCTGTCCTTACAACGGAATTCAACCCCCCTGGAATCGTATAGGCCGCAGCGGAAACGGCTAAAATGATTATGACCAAGGTGGGGGAAAGATCTGGAAAAATGAGCCCTATCACAATGGTCCCCACATAGAGGGAGGCAGCGGTGTCTATAAGGACATTGCCTACGACCGTAATAAAGGAAAAATAGTAACGGCTTCTGGAGTCGTACCTTTTTTCCAAGAATTCCGGCATAGTGTACACCCCGGTCCGTAAGTAGAAGGGTAGAAAAAAAATGGCAAAGAACACCAGGACCACTACCGCGTACCATTCATAGTTGTAAACGGTCGTATCCAAAAGGTAAGCGGAACCGGCAAGGCCGATAAGGGTGGAACTGGAAATATTGGCCGCAAAAAGACTGATGCCGATCACGGGCCAGGTGAGGCTCCGTCCTCCCAAAAAATAATCCTCGGATGTCTTGTTCTTGGATTTGGAAATTCCGTATATGATGATTCCAATGAAATATACGGCGATCACCGCAAAATCGATACCGGTCAAAGTGGACATAAAGGTGGGTCTTAAGTTGGTTTGGCAGGCACTTGCGCATTACCCTGCTAAATCGTCTCCGTTTTAATGGTTTATAAAAAAAAGAGCTCGATTATTACAGAATTGGAAATGCCCTTATATCGAAGATAAGGTATTTATTTCTTTTTCGGGTTGGGGAAAAATGAAAAAATGGCACTTTAAAAGCGCCGGAAACCTTATTTGAGGAATTTGATATTTCTTTGAAGGCCCGAAAACTTGGTCCGTTTTACAGCCGATTTTTGGAACACTTTTTGAAATACCTCCTCCGTTACCTCCTCCCAATCCTTTTTGGTCATTGACAAAAGTTCGGGATGCGGGTCGAACAAAGGTTCCCTATGGGGTTTTGAAAAGCGGTTCCAAGGACATACATCCTGACAGACATCACAACCGAACATCCAATCGTCCATCATCCCCTTAAACCCGTTCGGCAGTTCATTTTTTAGCTCTATGGTCAGATAGGATATACATTTACTACCGTCCACTACATAGGGTTCCAAGATCGCCTGGGTGGGACAGGCATCCAAACAGGCCGTACAGCTACCACAGTGATCTGTGACCCTTCCATCATATTCCAGTTCCAGATCTACTATCAATTCGGCAATAAAATAAAAGGAGCCTACCTGCTGCGTGAGCAAGTTGCTGTGCTTGCCTATCCATCCAAGTCCACTTTTTGCGGCCCAAGCCTTATCCAGCACGGGGGCAGAATCTACAAAGGCCCTTCCGTGCACCTCCCCAATATGTTCCGTAATGAAGTTTTGGAGTGATTTTAGTTTTCCCTTGATGACATGATGGTAGTCCTGCCCATAGGCATACTTGGAAATTTTATAGGTCTCGGGGTCTTGCTTCTCTTCCGGATAATAATTGAGCAAAAGGGAAATGACCGATTTCGCCCCATCCACCAGTAATCTGGGATCAAGGCGTTTGTCGAAATGGTTTTCCATATATCCCATCTCCCCGTGCATGTTGTTGTTCAGCCATTTTTCCAAACGGGGCGCCTCTTCTTCCATAAAGGTGGCTTCCGAAATACCGCATGATAGAAAACCGAGGCGCTTTGCCTCATCTTTTATCAGTTGCGTATTTTTTATAGTGTTTTCCAAGGATTTTACCTGACTTTGAACATTATGGGTACGGTATGCGGCTTTAGGGAAATCAGCGGGACTATCTTCAGCTGATCCATATGGGTAGTAAGTCTAAATGCCTTTACAATCTGTGCGATGGCCAAAACCATTTCATACATGGCAAAATTATTGCCGACACACATTCTGGGACCGGCACCAAAGGGATAATAGTAATCGGTATATGCCTTTTTGTCGACATCCTTAAAACGATCCGGATGAAACGCTGCTGGGCGTTCCCAGTTTTTTGCGGATCGGTGCAGTTCATAGACAGACATCAGCACCAAGCTATCTTTGGGTATCATAATCCCATCATAGACATCGTCTTCCATTGCTATACGGTCTATTACGTACACCGGCGGGTACAGGCGCATGGCCTCTTCCAAACAGTGTTTGATGAGCGATAGCCCGCCCAAGGTCTCAAGGGTGTCGTTTCCATACTGGTCCACCTGCTGCACTTCTTGGTACGCCCTTTCCTGAACGTCTTGGTGTTTGGCCAACAGAAATAGGCAAAAACTTAGAACGTTTGCGGTGGTCTCGTGCCCCGCCGTAAACAAAATCAGCACTTCGTCCACCAATTGCTTATCGGACATCGGGGAACCGTCCTCATACCGGGCTTGCAACAACATGTCCAAGAGGTCGTCCCTTTCCCCTTCTTTTCTTCTTCCGTCCACAATGGCCTGGATCAAGGCCCGTCCCTGCTTGGCCTTTTCCAAATGCCTATCCACCTGTCCGCTTAAATTGTACCACCATCTTAGGTACGGCTGCCTCATCTCCTTGATCAACATACGCTGGTTGGCGTCCGTAATCCGTTTCAGCGCCGTCATTTGATCTCGGATGCCGGAATTGCTGAAAAGTGATTTGGCCACTACCTGAAATGCCAGATCGCCCATAAGCGGAAAAACGTCCTGTACCTTATTGGGTTCGATACGCTTTAATTCTTCGCCAATAGCTTCCTGCATGGTAAACAATAGTGCCTGCAGCTTCTTTTTATGAAAGGCGGGCTGTACCATTCGCCGATGGATCCGCCAGTGTTCCCCGTTCGATGTCAATATCCCGTGTCCGATATATTTGGCAAGGTCAACGGTCTGCAAGGGTGATTTATGGTAAATTTTGTGCTGTTTTTGCAGGACATGTTTTATAAGTCCTGGGTTCCTGGTAAAAAGGATTTTTTCATCCGTGACCAGCCGTACCCTAAAACTATCGCCGTACCGTTTAAAATTGGCATGGTGGAACGGCAAGGGATTCTTCAGGATTCCCCTTGCGTTTTTTACAACCTGCCATCGCGAAACCAAGGGTAATGTATCCATATATTTTATAGGTGTATCGGTCTTCGGGGCGTAGTGGGAATAGAGCTCAGAACAGGCCTCCCTGTACCGCCCCCTTGATCTTGCCCAAGTGTCTATATGCCAACTCGGTTACCTCCCTTCCCCTTGGGGTCCGCATGATAAATCCCTGTTGGATCAAAAAAGGCTCGTACACTTCCTCGATGGTCTCGGCGCTTTCCGAAACGGCGGTGGCCAGCGTGGTGATCCCGACGGGGCCTCCCTTAAATTTATCGATAATGGTGGTCAAGATCTTGTTGTCCATCTCATCCAGTCCGTGGGCATCCACGTTCAATGCCTTAAGGCCATATCTGGAAATTTCAATGTCTATTTTCCCATTGCCCTTTATCTGTGCAAAATCGCGAACCCTTCTCAAAAGGGCATTACAGATCCGAGGGGTTCCCCTGCTCCTGCCCGCAATCTCTATGGCCGCCTCTTGGGTGATCGGCATTTTTAAAATTTCGGCACTGCGCTCCACTATGGTGGAAAGCAGTTCGGTGGAATAGTACTGTAAACGGCTCTGTATCCCAAAACGGGCCCTCATCGGGGCGGTAAGCAATCCCGATCTGGTGGTGGCGCCAATTAAGGTGAACGGACTTAGGTTGATCTGTACCGACCGGGCATTCGGACCGCTCTCGATCATGATATCGATTTTATAGTCCTCCATGGCCGAATAAAGGTATTCTTCCACAATGGGGCTCAATCTATGGATCTCATCGATAAAAAGCACGTCCCTATCGGAGAGATTGGTCAACAATCCTGCAAGATCGCCGGGTTTGTCCAGAACGGGACCGGACGTAATCTTGATCCCCACCCCAAGTTCATTGGCAAGAATATGTGCCAAAGTGGTCTTTCCCAAGCCCGGGGGGCCGTGGAAAAGGGTATGGTCCAAGGCTTCCCCCCTAAGGTTGGCGGCCTGCACGAATACCTTCAAATTTTCCAGTACCTGTTCCTGACCGGTAAAGTCATCGAAGGAAATTGGGCGCAATGCCCTTTCAATATCAAATTCCTCTTCGGAAAAATTATGGCCTGTAGGGTCTAGGTTCTCGTTCATCTCCTTACAAAGATAATGGAAAAGGTAAGTATTATTCAACAGGCGCCGGTATATTTTGAGGGGGAGCAACCTCTCTTCAAGCTCCCAATAGATATGATGGAAAACCAAAAGAACATTTCGGCGCAGGTCCGCCGGAGCCCAATAAATCCCACTTCATGAATTAAAAATCCGTAAATTCAACCTTTTAAATTGATCCCCCTTGGGGGCAGTATGTATCTTGGTCCTTTGGGACCTCCCAAAGAAACGGAAACCAAGGCATACTAAGTGTACAAACCTGGAAGCGGACCTGCCCATTGTTCGGAACGCTCCATAGACTACTTATAAATGGAAAAAAAACAATATCCCGACGCAATCCTGCAGTATATCCCTTTTTTTTATGTAATCTGGTCCGATGACCTTTTGACCACCTCCGAAATAGCCGTAATCGAAAGGGCCATTAAAAACGACCCCAGCCTTTCGGATAAGGAAAGGGGCCTTCTGTTGCGTTGGCTGGATACCAAAAACCCTCCAAAGGACAGTACACTAAAAACTTGGAAGAACATCATCGCCAATTCTGGTATCCTATTGATGGAAAGTGACAATTACCCCCTTTCCACCCTTAGCAAAAATTTAATTTCCAAGGGTTCCACATCGGTCAATATCAATGAACATTTAAAGGATATTGAGGTAGACCTTGGCATTCAGCCCAACCATTACGCCCACCTCTTCGACCTGGAAGTGGTACATGAAAAATCATCCCCCTATTACGATGCAAAGGAACTGGATGCCCTCCTGATGGGTGAAAACGCAGATGCCATAGGTCGGTTTAGGAAAACCCTCTCAGACCCCATACTGCAATGGAAAATAGAAAGGGATAAGGATATCTTTCGGAAAAAGGTCTTGGAACAATTGACTTTTTTGGCCCAAAAGGGGTACGGGGCCATCGCCTACGACCAACCGTATGGAGGCCGCGGAAATATGCCGGAATATGCCAGTATCTTTGAGAATTTAATGTTTGTGGATGGCAGTCTGACCGTAAAATTTGGGGTACAATTTGGTCTATTTGGAGGCAGCATACAGAAATTGGGGACCCAAAGACACCACGAGCAATACCTAAAAGCTACTGGGGATGCAAGCCTGCTGGGCTGCTTTGCCATGACAGAAACCGGACACGGATCCAATGTAAGGGGCATTAAGACCACCGCCACTTATGACCCCGACAATGGTTCCATCATAATCCATACCCCTGGCAAAAACGATAATAAGGAATACATAGGCAATGCCCTACATGCCTCCATGGCCACCGTGTTCGCCCAACTGATAGTCAATGGTAAAAATCAGGGGGTCCATGCAGTCCTGGTTCCCATAAGGGATGCCGAGGGCAGGACCACCAAAGGGGTGACCATAGAGGACAACGGGTACAAACTGGGCCTTAACGGAGTTGATAACGGGAAAATATGGTTTCACCAAGTGGCCGTACCCAGAACCAATCTCTTGGACCGGTACGGGGAAATACTGGAAGACGGCTCCTACCGTTCAGAAATAAAAAACCCCAACAAACGGTTCTTTACCATGTTGGGCACCTTGGTGGGCGGAAGGATCTGTGTGGCAAAGGGTGCATTGAGCGGGGCCAAGATGGCCTTGGCCATTGCGGTCAAGTATGCCCTGCAACGAAGACAGTTCAATGATAGTTCCAGGGTGCAGGAAGACCTCATAATGGACTATCCATCGCACCAGATGCGACTTACCCCTGCAATTGCCAAGGCATATGTCTACCATTTTACCTTGGATCGGTTGATCCGCGACTACAGCAACGAGGCCGTGCCCGACAAAAGGGCCCTGGAGACACAGGTTGCAGGATTAAAATCGATCATTACCTGGTTTGCCAACCAGACCATACAGGAATGCAGGGAAGCTTGCGGGGGAAAGGGCTATCTGTTGGAGAACAGGATTGCGGACCTAAAAAACGATGTGGATATATTCACCACGTTTGAAGGCGATAACAATGTACTGATACAATTGGCGGCGAAGGGGGTGCTGTCCGATTTCCAATCCGAATTTAACGGGGCCGGATTTACAACGGTCCTTAAACTACTGGGCTCCCAGATCAACGACAAGCTGATCACCGCCAACCCCCTTTACTCCAATAAGGTGGACAAGGCCCATTTATACAATCCAAAATTTCACAAACATGCCTTTGCCTATCGGACCCGAAGGCTTACCTACACCTTGGCAATGCGGATAAGGGATTATATAAAAAAGGGAATGCCCTCCTATCAGGCCTTTTTAAAGGTACAGACCCACTTATTGGCCTTGGGGAAGGCCTACAGTATCCAATTGGCCCATGAAACATTCTCCGCAACCGTGGAGGGTATGCCGGAAGGAAAGTACAAGACCCTTTTTGAGAAATTAGGGACGCTGTACGCCCTTCAGGAAATAAGGGAAGATAGCAATTGGTATTTGGAACAGGGATATCTGGGCGGCACCAAATCCAAAGCGATCAGACAACGTGTCGAAAGGCTCAGCACCGAATTGAGGCCTCATATTGAGGTTCTGGTTGATGGCTTTGGCATTCCGGAAGAATGTGTAACGGCTCCCATCGCAACGTAACTGGGCCCTTGCAAATTTAACAATATTTTAACTTTATTAAATTTCATATTTATTATTTTCGATATTGAACCAACCCTTTAATATGAAAAGGACAAACTATTTTGCCGTAGCTGTATTCTTTTTGTTTTGCTAGCTTCTTTTACATCAAGGGATAAGGCCCTAAACTCTTTTACTAATAACTGGAGTGATGAAAGAGTCCCCACTCGCAAAGAAAAAAAAGCGATTCTAATCGATTATTATTCAAAATTAATAAAGAATGACATCGATAAACGATTTGACGAGAGTAAAGATGGGAACATAAATGAAAGGGAGATGATTGCCAATCTAGTATTGTTAACAGATTATGGTTGTGCTTATAGTGGTTCTGGCTGCACCGGAACCCAAGTGTGTGGAGTTTCTGAATTATATGCAAGAACTTTTGGATATCTATCATATAATACTAGTCTCCCATGTAAACCAACAGGAGGGATTCCATAGTACTCCTGCATGGTGTTAAGGGATTAAGTTGCCTAGCATAATCTTAAACGATATAATATGAAATCGAAAATTACATGCACAGTTTTTGTTTTCATGCTGAACGTTGGTCTACTATTTGGACAGAACAAAGTATTGCATGTTGAGTATGATTTCTTTTTTAAAGATTATTTTCCTGAAAACAGACAAATTGATTTGATATGCAATCATAAAGTAAGCCTGTCTACCGCAATCCGAACCATATTATACCAAGATGTAGGCGAAAGTACGGCCAAGCCAAAATCTTTTTATACATTAATTTTTAAAAATAGGGATTCCATAATATCCGAGGAGGAATTGGAAGGCCAACAATATATAATAGGGGAGCCCTTAAATCAATTTAAATGGGAGTTGACCGGCAACACCAAAAAAATTTTAAATTACGTATGTCAAGAAGCTACCACTCATTTTAGGGGGCGGGACTATTTGGCCTATTTCACCACCAAAATACCTTTTAAAGTTGCCCCTTGGAAATTCAATGGACTTCCTGGGGTTACTTTACTTATATGTACGGATGACCAAAAAATAAAAATTGAGGCCAAAAACCTTAAAATTACGGATTCTTCTGGCGAAATAGCGAACCCCTTTACATCCATGGATAAACTTATTTCTTGGGACCATTTTGTAGATTTACGGAAACAGGAATGGAATAAATTCAATAACAAGGTATCGAGTCAACTTTCATTGACAGGCCAAAATAAAATGCTGACAGCCAACCCAAAAATCAGTCCAGGTTTAAGGATGGAAATTATTGTGCAGGGTGAAGGTGGTTTGGATAAACCATAAAAAAATTTGGATCTTTCCCTTTAAATAGACTGAGATTGAAGACCTTTTTTCTTTTAGCTTTTTGTGCGTTATTTTGTGAAACAGCCCTAAGCCAGAAAGAAGTTTCCATTATGGGTACAATCACGGACGAATACAATGCCCCACTACCCTATATAGATGTTTTACTAAAAACAAACGACAGTTTACCTTTGGTGGTAGCTTTTGCGATTACAGACGATTATGGTAGGTTTAAAATAATCCATCAGACAAAAAGCAATGGTCTCCTTCTGGAAACATCTTCCTTGGTTCATGAAACTGTAACACGTGAAATAAAAATAGATAAAAAAACGGTGCATTTAGTTCTAAACCTTCAACTAAAGGAACGTTTGGAAGAACTTGATGAAATTGAGGTCACCGCTACTCCAAGGGTCATTGTACGAAACGACACCACCATCTTTAATGTAGAAAAATTAACCAACGGAACGGAACGGGTAGTAGAAGAAATCCTAAGAAAGCTACCAGGAGTCGTCATTGATGATTACGGTAGATTAAAGTTTAAGGGAAAGGAAGTTAAAAATGTATTATTAGATGGGGACAATCTATTTGGTGGCAACTACACCATCGGAACAAAAAGAATTAATGCCAGCCATATTAAGGGTATTGAGGCCATCGAAAATTTTGAGGAGAACTCCTTATTGCAGGGATTAAGTGAAAATGACGAGGTAGCCTTAAATCTTAAATTTGGTGAAGGGGTTTCCCTTTCGGGAGATGCAGAGCTTACTTATGCCAATGGAAATCGTTTTTCCACCAATACCACGGGTATTGAGGTCTCCCAGCGTTTTAAAGGCTTTGCAACCTTCTCCTTCAATACCATAGGAAACAACTTAAACGATGCAAATTTTGATGCAACGGGGTTTCTTGATAAAGTAAGGGAACAGCATTCAAATGGTCTGGCCGCTCCAAGTTATATTGGCAGCAACAATAGTCTACTCCCAAATAATAACAGTACTTCCAACAATGAACTTTTCGGTAGCCTAAATCTACTTCCCAAATTATCGGATACGGAAACCTTACGCTTGAACATAGATGCCCTATCTGATAGATCTCTCGAACGGACAACCTCATTGACCCTTATAGGCAATCGTACCGAAAATCAGGTTCGTATTGAAGAAGCAAATAGCAATTTAATCAAGCCATTGTACTTTAATTCCAGTATTTTCTTTCAAAAGTTCAGTTCTGTTGACAATTCGTGGTCCACTAATTTTAAATTTTCAAAACTTAAAAATGAACGACAATTGTTGGGAATCTTAAACGATGAAGAACAGGGTGAAAATACCCTTTTCAAAGAACTCTATCTTTACAACAACACTTCTTACACTCACCGAATTGACGATAGAAGTGCCATAAAAGTTGACGGCCTTGCCGTTTTTAGTGAAAAACCAGAGCGCTTGACCCTGTTTTCCGGAATCGACTTTAGTACAAATACACCAATTGAGGATACTTATAACACTCAGACCGTATACTCTAAAAAACAACAAGTACAGATTATCAATAACTATTTCCGAAAATTTGGACGAATGGATAAATTTAATCTAAAATTAAATTTGATGTATTTTGACAATAGCTTGTCTAGCAGGCTCACCCACACCAATGATAGCACAGCTTTTGAAAACGGTATCGATTATAAAGTCTTTTTCCCAGAAATTGCCACCGATTACTTTTTCAAGAAAAAAAACCTCAGCATTCGGCCAATGCTAAAGGCGAAAGTATATTCCTATTCCTATAACGATAAATTGGTATACGCCACCCACAACGATAGTGAAATTCTCATTGATGCCTCCATTCGCTTAAAATACGAACTGAACAACAAAAATTATATCTCCTCGCAGTTAGAACATTTAAATGAAATTCCCAAAGAAGAAAACTTATACACCAATTTTATACTTCGTTCAAATCGAATACTTGAAAATAATATACTGAACTTTGACAAACGAACCTCCAACACCTTTAACCTGTATTACCGGTACGATGATTTGGTCAAGAACACAAATATTGGCTTAGGCTTTAGATTTGAAAAAGAAGACAACTCGTACCTCTCTTCCAACAACATCAACAATTACATCGCGGTTGTAACCAATATTTTGCAAGACAATGGTTCAGAAAATAGAATTTTGGATTTTTCCTTTCTTAAATATGTAAGTGCACTACGCTCAACAATTCGCCTCACCACATTCTATAATAATTCCAATTATTATAATTTTTTTAATGAGTCCGATTTACGTTATAACAAAAGTGAACTATTAAATGCTACCCTAGGTGTTGGCACATCTTTTATTGGAAAATTTTTGTTCGCCAATAATTTCACCTATACCACGACAGATTATTCGGGACAAGGTTTTGTGGGGTTTAAAAACCAAGAAATAAAGAATAAATTTGAGATTACCTATGTCCCAAGTGATTATTTTAGAGTGAATACATCGGCAGAATATTTGATTCCTAATGTGCATGACAGTGGAAATCGAACTTTAATGTTAAACACTTCTGTTACTTACCAAAATAAGAAAAGAACCATATCTTATATAATGGAGGGTAGAAATTTATTGAATCAAACACTTGTTGGAAACATAAAAAATACCGATTTTTCTACAAAAATAACTTCTGAATCCTTGTTTGACAGGTTAATTTTATTGACAATAAATTTTAAATATTGAACAGGATTTTACCCCCCTTTTATGTTCAATCCCTTCTCTTGCGCAGTTCCGCCATATCCAAAAATTCCACAATGGAAATTTTGGCCGACCCGTACAGGTCGGTTCTGGAGGCCCCGCTTGCATTCAGCTCCAAATGTTCCACTGGCCGTACTTCGGCACTACTGGAATCCTCCATCCGTGCCACAATGGTTCTTGATTCCATTAATTTCCCCTTAAGGACAGACTTGTCGGCCAGCCCTACGGCGAGGGAATCCAAGGTGCCTTCCAACAACAATTTGGAATCATTGAACATTTCCAGGGAACCTGTCTCACCTATAACGTATACCCTTGCATCTATCTTATCCTTTAACTGTAGGTGCAGGGAGTCGCTCTCCACATTCAGATCGCCCCTTGCATTGGACTCCATTACAATATCGATCAGGGAGGCCCTTGCCGTTAACTGCATATCGGCATTGCCAAGAAGATTGATGGAAAACACATCGGAAATAATGGTATTGGGCGCCATGATCAAACCATCCTTTTGTACTACCCGCTCCAGTTGGTTATAAAAAACGGTTATTTCCAATCGCTTTTTGGCGGTTATCTTATAGTATGAACCAATAAAAAGGGTGCTGTCCTTTACTTCGAACTTGAGAATGTCCAATAGATTGTCGTCCGCGACCACACCATAACCTTCGGTATCGGCCTTTACCAGCTCCACATCCAGATCTGCATCCAATTCAATGGCGTTGAACGCCTGTAATTCCTCCTTAATTTCGGTCACCTCCCTGTTTCCTTTTATCTTGGGCGTCCTTTGGGGGTATATCCAACCTGCCATTAGCAGTAGTACCACAATGCAACTATTCCTCATAACCATTTATTTTGGCTTTCCCGCCCAATGGGTATTGGGACCATTAAAGATATATAAAAATGACGAGCACAAAAGGTATGCCCCAAAAAACTGCAAAAGCCCCCTGACCAAATGATTGAAAAGGGGGCTTTGATATTTTGATATGGGATCAGTGTTCCATTTCTTCCTCGTTCTCCTGCAAGGGAGTGGTCTGGGGCACAAAATCCTGACCCGGAATAATGTATTCCCCATTTTCATACGTTTTGCTATAATCATAGGCCCACCTATGGACTTCCGGAATCTCGCCCGGCCAGTTGCCATGAATGTGTTCCACAGGAGTGGTCCATTCCATGGTATTTGATTTCCATGGGTTCTGTTCCGCTTTTTTACCGTAAAAAATACTTTTTATAAAATTATAAAGAAACACGATCTGTGCTGCACCTGCAATAAGTGCGAACGTGGTGATCAATATCTGTACGTCGGTAAGATCATCGAACATCGGGAAGGCCGTATTTTCATAATACCTTCTTGGAACCCCGGCCATACCCACAAAATGCATAGGAAAAAATACCCCGTATGCGCACACGGCCGTAATCCAAAAGTGGACATACCCAAGATTTTTGTCCATCATCCGGCCGAACATTTTTGGAAACCAGTGATAAACTCCAGCGAACAGACCGTATAGGGCGGAAATTCCCATTACCAAATGGAAGTGTGCCACCACAAAATAGGTATCGTGCACATTGATATCCAAGGTACTATCCCCTAAAATGATCCCTGTAAGTCCCCCACTGATAAAGGTAGAGACCAGTCCAATGGAAAACAGCATGGCAGGGTTCAGTTGAAGGTTCCCCTTCCACAAAGTAGTTATATAGTTAAACGCCTTTACCGCGGACGGTATGGCTATAAGAAGGGTGGTAAATGTAAATACCGATCCCAAAAAGGGATTCATCCCGGAAATGAACATATGGTGTCCCCACACGATAGTGGAAAGGAAGGCAATGGCCAAAATGGAGGCCACCATGGCCCTATATCCAAAAATAGGCTTTCTGGCATTGGTGGACATTACCTCGGAAGTTATACCAAGGGCGGGCAATAAAACGATATATACCTCGGGATGGCCCAAGAACCAGAACAAATGTTCGTACAATACCGGAGAGCCCCCTTGATAATGCAATACTTCCCCTTGGATAAAAATATCCGAAAGGAAAAAAGAAGTACCAAAACTACGGTCCATGATCAACAACAAAGCTGCGGAAAGCAATACCGGGAAGGATACGACCCCAATAATGGCTGTCACGAAAAAAGCCCAAATGGTAAGCGGCAACCTTGTCATGGACATGCCCTTTGTACGCAGGTTAATGACCGTAACGATATAATTCAGGGAACCAAGTAGCGAAGATGCAATAAAGATGGCCATGGAAACCAACCATAAGGTCATTCCCATACCCGAACCAGGTTGCGCCATGGGCAATGCACTCAATGGAGGGTAAATGGTCCATCCGGCCGCCGCTGGTCCCGCTTCCAGAAAAAGGGAGCTCAACATGATGACGGACGACAAAAAGAACAACCAGTAGGAAATCATATTGAGAAAACCAGAGGCCATATCCCTGGCACCGATCTGAAAAGGAATGAGCAGGTTACTAAAGGTACCACTGAGGCCCGCCGTTAACACGAAGAATACCATTATGGTACCATGGATGGTTACCAAAGCAAGATATACATCGGCATCCATTACCCCCCCAGGGGCCCATTTTCCGAGTACCGCCTCAAAAATAGGAAAGGATTCCCCGGGCCAGGCCAATTGCATCCTGAACAAGAGCGACATCGCAATACCGATGAACCCCATGATCAGACCTGTGATAAGGTACTGTTTGGAGATCATCTTATGATCTTGGCTAAAGATATATTTTGTTATAAAGGTTTCCTTATGATGATGCCCATGGTCATCTGCGTGATCCCCTACGTGTACGTGTGCTGTTGCAGACATAATCCTATACTTATTTTTTACTTTATTAATTTACTCTTTTGCCTATTCCTGATTTGCCTCCATTGTGGCCCCAAAAGTCTGCTGTCCGGCGATCCATTTATTGTAATCCTCCTCGGACTCCACAATGATCTTCATCTGCATATTGTAATGCGACTTTCCACAGATTTTGTTGCACAATAAAATATAGTCAAATTCCCAGGGATCGGAATTTGGAAGGCCTTGAGCGGCCTTCTCTGCCCTGATGGCATTGGTCCTCTTTACTTTGTCCAGTACATCGGGGTTCCTTCTCATTTCCTCTGTAGTGATGGTAGGGGTAAAGGAAAACTGGGTTATCATTCCGGGAACACAGTTCATCTGTGCCCTAAAATGGGGCATATAGGCCGAATGCAGCACATCCTGCGAGCGCATCTTAAAGTTTACCTTACGTCCCACCGGAAGGTGAAGTTCCTTTACGATAACATCATCGGTGGCATTTGGATCGCCCTCGTCCAGTCCAAGTACATTGGCACGATCTAGGTCGATCATCCGAACATTGGCCTCTCCAAGCACGTTATCGCTGCCCCCATATCGTGCGGTCCAGTTAAACTGTTGTGCATATAGTTCAACGATCAGAGGATCGTCCTCGTCATTGATGTCCATGATATTGGTCCATGTGTACAAGCCCCATAGGATCAATCCGGCCAATACGATTACGGGGATGATCGTCCAGATGAATTCCAAGCGGTCGTTATCGGCATAGAACAAGGCTTTCTTGCCCTTTTCACCCCTGTACTTATAAGCAAAATAATGCAGAAGGGCCTGCGTAAGGGTCTGTACAATAAAAATGATCACAAATGAGATCAGCATCAAATTATCATATCCGTCCCCATGCTCCGAAGCCGCTTCGGGAAGCAACACCTTACTGTACTTCCAAAAACTGAATATGGTAAGTGCATAGATGAAGATGAGGAAAGCGAACATTAGATAACCGTTGTACTTGTTATCATTGTCGTTCGCAACTTGGGAATTATCTGCCTTGATTTGGGACAATTCGAATATTTTGGTCATTTGCCAAATAGCAATTGCCACTAATACTAAAACAGCTATGGTTAATAATGCAGTCATTGTATGATTTGATATTATACTTTAAAACTAGTTCTAATAATGAAAATGCTTGCTCTCCTCTATGAAAGGGCTTCGGGTAGGCTGCAATGGCGCGCTGCCAAGTGCCCTGAACACCCAAAAGATGAACAGTCCCGCAAAAAACAGCATGGCCCCTATCTCAGGAATACCTATATACCACTGATCCCCAACGGTAGAGGGCATTATCATATTGAATATATCCAAATAATGTCCGGCCAAAATAACGATTCCCGTCATGATTACGAACCAGTTGACCCTTTTAAAATCACTGTTCATCAAAAGGAGAACAGGGAATAAAAAGTTCATGGCCACCATGCCAAAGAATGGTAATTTATAATCGGCGATCCTGCTCACAAAGTAGGTAACCTCTTCCGGAATGTTGGAATACCAGATCAACATAAACTGGGAGAACCAAAGGTAGGTCCAAAAAATGCTTATCCCGAACATAAACTTTGCCAAATCGTGTATATGGCTGTTGTTCACTTCCACAAGATAGCCCCGGGATTTCAGATAGATCGTCACCATGGCTATTACGGTGATACCGGAGACGAACATACTGGCAAAAACATACCATCCGAACAATGTACTGAACCAGTGTGGATCTACGCTCATGATCCAGTCCCATGACATAATGGATTCCGATACAAGGAAAAACACCAAAAATGCAGCGGAAGTCCTAAAGTTTCTTATAAAATTCCTGTTATCGTCGGATCTGTCCTGCGCCAATGACCATTTTCTGGAATATTCCCTATACAGAATCCAACCGGTCAAAAATATGGCCGCCCTGATCAAAAAGAACGTGGGGTTCAGATATCCGGCCTTTCCCTGCAGCAATTTATCATGGGCCACTACCTCTGGATCCATCCACACAAAAAGGTGGTTGAAATGTAATACAGAAAGTACCAAAATAACGAATACGATGATGCCCCCCGGTACCAAATAGGAGGTAATGCCCTCCATCACCCTGAACAGAATTGGGGACCAACCCGCTTGGGCCGCGCGCTGTATGGCATAAAAGGCCAACACCCCCAAGGCGATCATCATAAAGAAAAATGCCGCAACATAGAGTGCTGCCCAAGGTTTGTTCTGAAGTTGGTGCAAAAGGTGCTCATCGTGTTCCGCACTGTGTTCCCCCGCATCCTCGGGTGCATTGCCATGTTCCACTTCGGCGCCCATCCCCACTTCGGAATGTCCCGTTGTGGCCCCATGGGCGTCGCCATGTCCTTCCCCATGCCCGGCCACCATGGCCTTGGCCTCTTCCGTAGTGGAGGGAGCGGACAAAAATCCATAACCGATTCCGAGCGCACCGACCACCATTAAGACAATGGAAGCAATCTTTAATCTATTTGAAACAGTGTACATATCTAAAAACTATGTATTATTTTGTTAAGTCCTCTTTTAATTTCATCACATATTCCGATACTTCCCACCGTTCCTCATGGTTCAATTGGTTGGCATAGGAACCCATCGCATTTAGGCCGTAATAAATAGTATGGTATACGCCACCCACCTCTAGGTTCCTTACCGGATCGCCATAACTGGGTACGCCCAAAATCTTTTCACGTTGCACCAGATTTCCTTGTCCATCGCCTTTATCACCATGGCAAATGGCACAGTAAATAGTATACAATTGCATTCCCTTGCCCATATTCTCCTCGGATTGAAGGGAATCCAACGGACTCGGTTGCAACTTCGCCATTTCCTTTCCCTCCGGCGTATTGGCAAACTCGTAGGGCATCCAACCCCTTGGAATGGTATTTTCGACCGGCAATCCCGCTTCCATGCCATTCGGAAGAAAATCCACCTTCTGATAGGTCTCATAGCCAACGGGCTCGTACATATTTGGCATGTATTGGTAGTTGGGACTGTTTTTGTCGGCGCAGGCCGCAACGGTACAAACCAACCCTAAAACAATTACTATTTTGCTAAAACTGCTCATCATCTTATGACTACTTTTCTGAAATATTAATTTCCACCGCCCCTGTATCGAGCAACAGCTCCTTTAATTCATCTTCATCGCCATGAATCTCGATCTCCATCAAAAAATGGTCATCGGTGGTCCTTACGTCCGGATTTTCCGCTTGTTTAAAAGGCCAGAGTTTACTTCTCATATAAAAGGTGATCACCATTAAGTGTGCCGCAAAAAATACGGTAAGCTCGAACATAATGGGCACAAAGGCGGGCATATTTTCCAAATAGCTAAAACTTGGCTTTCCCCCGATATCCTGTGGCCAGTCCTTGATCATGATGAAGTTCATCATTACGATCGCTACGGACAGTCCTATACAGCCATAGATAAAGGCCGTAATAGCGAGCCTGGTAGGGGCCAGTCCCATAGCTTTGTCCAACCCGTGTACCGGAAAGGGGCAATAGATCTCCCCAATATGGTACTTCTCAGCCTTTATCCTTTTAACGGCATGCATCAGCACATCGTCGTCATTATATAATGCCTGTATAACTCTTGATGACATAATTCTACTTGTTGTTATTTAAAATCCTAGCCTGTCCTGCCCAATCGTCACGCTGTGCCCTTCCAGGGAAGGAGCCCGTAATGGAATCCAATAGGTCGTATTCCCTTTCCGTCATCCTGCCCACCTGCGCAAAGGTAAAGATACCGATCTGGTTGAGGGTAGCCTCCATTTGGGGACCGATTCCCTTTATCAATTTAAGATCATCGGGGGTCTGAGTAGTACTATCGAACACCCCGATACTGTCCAAGAGCGACGTTACCTTTTCCTGTGAACGTGGTTCCGGAAGGGATTTTTCCTCCGCTACTCTTTCCTTTATCAATGCGGTCCTGCGAATTTCATAGGTAGGCTGTCCGGACTCCCGTAACCTTTTGTATTTTTCCCCGGAGGACTTTAAGATCGATTTCACCTCTGCTTGGGCGATCACAGGGAAGGTCCTAGCGTACAATAGGAAAAGTACAAAGAAGAACCCAATGGTTCCGATGAATATCCCTATATCCACAAAGGTAGGGGAGAACATCGTCCAAGAAGATGGCAGGTAATCCCTATGCAATGAGGTCACAATGATGACAAAACGCTCGAACCACATTCCTATGTTCACCACAATGGAGATAAAGAAGGAGAACATAATGCTGGTCCTCAGCTTCTTCGACCACATAAATTGTGGGGAGAACACATTACAGGTCATCATGGCCCAGTATGCCCATGCGTATGGTCCCGTGGCCCTGTTCAGGAAAGCGTACTGTTCGTATTCCACCCCGGAATACCACGCCATAAACAATTCCGTAATATAGGCACAACCAACGATGGAACCTGTGATCATGATCACGATGTTCATCAATTCTATATGCTGAATGGTGATATATGCTTCCAGATTACTGACCTTCCTCATGATAATGAGCAGGGTATTTACCATGGCAAATCCAGAAAACACCGCCCCGGCCACAAAATAGGGAGGGAAAATGGTGGTATGCCAACCTGGTATTACCGAGGTGGCAAAGTCAAAGGATACAATGGTATGTACCGAAAGTACCAAGGGTGTGGCCAAACCTGCCAAGACCAGGGAAACTTCCTCAAAACGCTGCCAGTCCTTCGCCCGTCCGGACCATCCAAAACTCAACAGACCGTATATCTTTTTCTGAAAAGGCTTTACGGCCCTGTCCCGTATCATCGCAAAATCGGGAAGTAATCCCGTCCACCAGAATACCAGGGAAACCGATAAATATGTGGATATCGCAAAAACGTCCCAAAGCAAGGGAGAGTTAAAGTTCACCCAAAGCGACCCAAACTGGTTGGGGATGGGCAACACCCAATACGCCAACCAAGGACGGCCCATGTGGATAATGGGGAACAGACCCGCTTGCACGACCGAAAAAATCGTCATGGCCTCGGCAGATCGGTTAATCGCCATTCTCCATTTTTGCCTGAACAACAACAGTACCGCAGATATCAAGGTTCCGGCGTGCCCGATCCCTACCCACCAAACGAAGTTGGTGATATCCCAGGCCCAGCCCACGGTTTTGTTCAGTCCCCAGGTTCCGATTCCGGTAGAAACGGTATAGATGATACAACCGATACCCCAAAGGAATGCCACCAACGCAATGGAAAATACAATCCACCAGTGTTTATTGGCCCTTCCCTCTACCGGAGCTGCAATATCAACGGTTACATCATGGTAACCTTTGTCTCCGATAACAAGGGGTTTTCGTATAGGTGCTTCGTAATGCGACGCCATAATTTATAATATAGTTACTTTCCTTAATTTATTATGCTTCGTTGGTGTTCCTTACTTTTACATGGTAGAACACATTGGGCTTGGTACCAATATGTTCCAACAAATGGTACATACGGTCGCTTTCCAACAATCCCGCAACCTCACTTTCCTTATCGTTTATATCACCGAAGACCATGGCACCACTGCTACATGCTGCGGAACAAGCGGTCTGGAATTCGCTGTCCTTCACCAAACGACCTTCCCTTTTGGCATCCAATATACTCTTTTGGGTCATTTGTATACACATTGAACATTTTTCCATGACCCCCCTTGAACGCACGTTCACATCCGGGTTAAGGACCATCTTGCCAAGGTCGTTGTTCATATGGTAATCAAACTCATCATTGTTGTTGTAAAGGAACCAGTTGAAACGACGCACCTTGTAGGGACAGTTATTTGCGCAGTACCTCGTACCCACACATCTGTTGTAGGCCATATGGTTCTGCCCCTGACGGCTATGGGATGTGGCCGCTACCGGACATACGGTCTCACATGGGGCGTGGTTACAGTGCTGGCACATAACCGGCTGAAAGGCAACCTGGGGATTGGTGGCCGGATCTTCCAATTCACCAAAACCGCCCAAAGATCCCTTATCACCGCTCAGGCCATCAAATTCATCCTTCTTTATATTGTCCCCTTCAAAAGTATCCTCGGAAGAGTAGTACCTATCGATACGCAACCAGTGCATATCCCTTGATTTCCTGACTTCTTCCTTACCGACTACGGGAACGTTGTTCTCCGCATGACATGCAATTACACATGCCCCGCATCCGGTACACGCATTTAAATCGATGGAGAGGTTAAAATGGTGTCCGATGGAACGATCGAAACCATCCCAAAGATCCACCGAAGTGGCCTCCACTTCCTGGTGGTCCAAGGAAACCATGGGCACCTTGTTCCATTCGGCAGCATCCCTGGTATTGAAAATCTCCAAGGTAGTTTCCTTAATGATATCGCCCCTGCCCATAAGCGTCTTGTGCAATTGCACACAGGCAAATTCGTGCATCCCGGCCGATTTCTCAATGGAAACCTTCTGTTGGCCCTTAAAACCTTTATATAATAGGTAGGCATTGACGCCCGACTGCATTTCTTTCTTTAATCCGGCCCTCTTTCCATATCCAAAGGACAATCCCACGGTACCAACTGCCTGTCCTGGCTGTATGATCACGGGTACCTTGTCCAGGCTGCTGCCATCAACGGTCAGTTTCACATAACTACCGTCCAGTCCGCCATTGGCCACATTTTCGTTCACCAATCCCAATCGCTCGGCATCCGCTTTGGAGACGGTCACGTAATTGTCCCAAGAAACCCTGGTAATGGGATCCGGAAACTCCTGTAACCATGGATTGTTGGCCTGCTGGCCATCGCCCATTCCCACCTTTGGGTAAAATATAATTTCCATCCCATCGGAAGTGGCCCTGGCCAAATTGGTGACTGCCGAGGAAACGGATAATGTAGCATTTGTTTCAACTTCTTCAGTGGCGGCGGTAACGGGGGTTTCAACGGTCGCAGTGGTTGCCATGGGCACGGCGGATGCGGTAAATACCCCATCGTGCAACGCCTTGTTCCACTCGCCACCACTTAAAATTCCTGCTCCCCAGGTTTCCCTGATATAATCATAATAAGAAGCGGTACTTCCCATCCATTTCAACAGGGATGATTGGAACTGACGCGTATCGAAGAGCTCCTTAATGGTAGGCTGCATCAAGCTGTACGTCCCTTTCTTTATCTCGGCATCGCCCCATGATTCCAAATAATGGGAGGAAGCCCCCACAAATTGGGCAACGGAAGCGGTTTCATTGTTGTTGAGCGCAAAGGCAACGGAAAGATCCACCTTTTTAAGGGCATCCCCAAACTCTGCACTGTTGGGCAATGTGTACATCGGGTTTACACCGTCCATCAACAAAGCACCCACCTTACCGGCATTCATATCGGCAACCAACTGGTTGACAGCGGCCGTATTTCCCTGTCTTATATATTTTGGCGAAGAGGGATCGAAGGCCTTGCTCTGTAGCGACTCATTGATCGCAAGAACAACGGCCTGTGCGTTTTCATCATCCAGCCCGGTAACCACTACCGCATTGCTTCCAGCCCTACGGATGGCAGCAGCCGCAGCATCTACCTCCCTACTTATCTTTTCGGGAAGCTCCCCGGAAGCGGACGCCCCGTTCAATTTTCCGTATAATTTGGCCAATGCCACTTTTTGTTGTGCAATGGTCAGCGGTATCCTTTTGTCGGCATTGGCACCAGAAAGGGACATGTTGGACTCGAACTGTATGTGCTTGGACATTTTCCCATTTTGCGGAACACGCCCTTTTGCATAACCGCTGTCATAACCTCCCCCTTGCCAATCCGAAAGAAAATCGGCCCCGAAGGAAACGATTACCTCAGCCTTTCCAAAATCATAATCCGCCAAAGCCCTTTCACCATATTTGGCGGCATAGGCATTTAAGGCCGCGTCTTCCGAAATGGCATCGTACACCACATGGTCCACATTGCCGAACATGGCCTTGAACTCTTCTATCAATCGGGCCGTGGACGGACTTGCATATGTCTGGGTCAAAAGAACTGCCCGTCTTCCGGAGCTGCCCAAGGAAGCCAATTTGGACTTCACCGCAGCATCCAGCGCATCCCAATCCACCGCTTCCCCATTGGATAGCGGCCCTTGCAATCGCGTACTGTCATAAAGTGAAAGAACGGAAGCCTGAACACGTGCGTTCGCACTGCCGTTTACTTTGGAATCGGTATTGTTTTCGACCTTAATGGGCCTACCCTCACGGGTCTTTATAAGTATATTCGCAAAATCATAGCCATCGGCAATGGTGGTGGCGTAGTAATTGGCCACTCCCGGAATAATACGCTCCGGTTGCACCACATAGGGGATGGACTTTATAACAGGGCCCTCACAGGCAGCCAAGGAGGCAGCCGCGGTACTGAACCCCACATACTTAAGAAAATCCCTTCTGTTAGTGGAAGTGGATGCCAGGTTTTCCTTGTTTCCCAAAAACTGGTCCACAGGAATTTCTTGGACGAACTCGTTCTGTCTTAGCGTCTCAACAATGGAATCGTTGGGATTTAACTCCGCCTCGCTCTTCCAATATTTTTTGTTTGATGACATATGATATATCTGAAAATTATCTTCTTGTTAACCTTAAATCAATAATGGCATTTTCCGCACTCCAATCCGCCCATCTGGGCAGCGGTCAGCTGGTCTACACCGTATTTTTTGGAAAGCTCCGCATGGATTTTCTCGTAGTATTCGTTTCCTTCGATCTTTACGTTCGTCTCCCTGTGGCAATTGATGCACCATCCCATGGTAAGCGGCGCAAATTGGTACATTACCTCCATTTCTTCCACTGGACCGTGACAGGTCTGGCATTCTATGCCCGCAACGGAAACGTGTTGGGAGTGGTTGAAATAGGCAAAATCGGGAAGGTTGTGTATCCTTACCCATTCCACCGGCTGTGTCTCACCGGTATATCTTTGGTTCTCCTCGTCCCAACCGACCGCTTTGTACAGCTTCTTGATCTCGCCCGTGTAGAACTCATTGGTATACCCGTTCGCCAGATCCTCGGCACTTGGCCCCTCTGGATTGCCCTTGTATTCGTAGATCGACTTATGACAGTTCATACACACGTTCAACGAAGGAATCCCCGAATGTTTGGAAACCCTGGCGGAAGAGTGGCAATATTTACATTCGATATTGTTGTCCCCAGCGTGCACCTTGTGCGAATAATGTATGGGCTGCACAGGGGCATATCCTTGATCTACGCCCACTTGCATAAAGTAGCCGTATACAAAATAGGCACTTCCCAACAAAAGGAAGATCACAGTAACCAAGACCAAGAACTGGTTTTGGGCGAAAGCCTTCCAGATAGGGGTCCTTTTTTCGGTCGCGGCCTTTTCCACCACTACTCCATTGGCCTCCGCAATACGCCTTAAGGTTTTGTTGACCAACACCAACATGACCACCAACAATCCAAAAACAAGGACCAAAGCCCCTAGGATGACCTCATTGGAAATGCCCGAATTCTCGGAAGCCGTTACGGTCCCCGTAGCACCACCTGGAACATCCGTTTTTGGTGCGGATGGGGGCGCAGCGGTATAGGCAAGGATGTTGTCTATATCCTCATTTGATAATGTGGGAAACGGCGTCATGGCCGCTTGGTTGTATTCGTTATAGATCTTTACTGCGTAGGGATCGCCCGATTTGATGACCGCAGGACTGTTTTTTATCCACTTGTACAGCCATTCCCTATCAAGACGTTCGGAAACCCCGGCAAGGGCGGGACCCGTCATCTTCCTGTCCAATGCGTGACATGCGGCGCAATTTTGGTTGAAGAGCGTTTTTCCAGCTTCCGGATCTCCATCGGTGGCGGCAGCGGCCTCTTCAGACCCTTCCGCAGCAACCTCTTCTTGTGGGGCGGCCGCTTCCTCTTGTGAAAAAATAGTGGTGGAAAACAGTAGAAACACTACGAGACTGATACCTAAAAGCTTAGAAATTTGATTGCGGTATGGAACCTTTTTCATATTTAAATTATTTCTATCGAAATCTTGGCACGATATTTACTTGCTTAATACAAGGTATATTTACCGCCGTTTAAATTGCTGACAAAAATACGACATAGACTTTATTTTGGAAATGTTAATGGATTGATAATTCCTAATTTATAGTGATTCTAAATAGAAAATATTTACCCCTTATAATCCATAAAAAATTACTTTTGTACTACGGTTCGTAAAGTTGCGCAAAGGCCCATATAAACGGACTTGACGGAAATGTGCTCCCCATGTTGGGGAGGGAATGGCAAAGAAATGCGAACATCGCCCCGAACAGGATTTATTATCAGGAAATTGACCCGTTTACCCATGTGTTCCCCGACCTTTCCAATGGCAATTTTTGATGGTATCCGTCCATAGGTTAGGGGACTTAAAAATAAAAAATATGAAGCGAATTTTAACCCTTATTTTCATAGTTGGTACCGCCGTGGGCACATATGCCCAAGAAGGACGGCTTCAGATATCCCAAGATCCCAAAATAGACGAACTGTTAAAAATCTACGGGACCACCGCGGACAATTCGGATTTCTACAGGATACAGATCTATTTCGGTTCCTTGGACACGGCCAAACAGATACAACTGAGGGCCGATGGGGATTTTCCGGGATGGTATTCCAAAATCGACTTTATATCCCCCAGTTATCGGGTGAGGGTAGGACAGTTCAAATCGAAATTGGATGCCGAGCGCAACCTTATCGAGGTACGCAAGAAATACCCGAGCGCCATGCTGCTACAGCCTGAAAAAAAACAGTCCTAGGATACATTCCCCAACTTCCCTACCATTTGCCCTTCTTTACCTTTGAAGGCAAAACATATATCCATAACTTTTCCGATGGCTCGCTTATTTATTTTTCCACTATAGGGCAGATTACCGATCAGTCCCAAAAGTTACGTTCGGATCTATATTCGGGTTGGAGGGAAGT
>TARA_R110002020_G_scaffold263353_5_pt1 | contig 65994 bp, 65 predicted proteins | sample TARA_R110002020 | Tara Oceans TARA_R110002020 (sample SAMEA4396489) | marine metagenome | biome: Westerlies Biome; feature: [MES] marine water layer (ENVO:01000295) within the mesopelagic zone...; material: water (ENVO:00002006), including particulate matter (ENVO:01000060) such... | reverse complement strand
CCCACCCGATCCCATCTCGAACTCGGTCGTTAAGCCCCCTTGCGCTGATGGTACTACGTCTTAAGGCGTGGGAGAGTAAGTCGCTGCCGGGTCCGCAGAACTCAGTAAGTATAATGCCTCTTGCAGACACATATCTTTCCTTTACCTCGAATGGTCATCTTGCGATGACCTGCCGTGACGGACGTCCGTGTCCTACACGGACATCTTGTCCGGCTCAGCCAGAAACGGCGGGCCGGATTTGCATTTCAGGGGCTAGTCTCCTAAATGTAACCTAAGTTGACGCGGGATGGAGCAGTCCGGTAGCTCGTCAGGCTCATAACCTGAAGGTCACAGGTTCAAATCCTGTTCCCGCACCCAAATCAGCCCCTGATTTCCTAACGGAAGTCGGGGGCTTTTTTGCGTTGGGGATTAAGTCTGGCGTGTCGATATTCCGAGCCATCAGGCCTGGTGTTAATCCGTAAGCACCCCAGCATTAACTAATCCGTTGGAACGATAAAGGGCGCTGGGCATAGGTCTGGTGGAAGTTCCCTCCGCTTCCCACACTTTCTTCAATGCCGGCGCAGAACGCGCCGGCATTGTCGATTTCAGACATAAAGAGCACGAAAAAGCGCGCCGACCCATAGGGCAGCGCGCTCGTTCTGGCTCAAATAAGCCGGCCTGATTATTCAGGCTTGTTGGCGTCAGCCGTTTCTTCAATCTTGTCGCCAGCAGCTTCGATGTCCTGGCCAGCGCCTTCAACTGTATTGCAGGCGGTGAGGAAGAGGACGAGCGCAGCGGCGCCCACGGTTTTCATTACGGTTTTCATGTTCAGGTCTCCTTGCATTTAACCCGCAAATTCAACGCGCCTGCAGAACACCTGTTCCCAAAATAAATGGCTATTATCGCGCGTCAGGTCTTTGGCGATTGTTGGTTACGGGAATCTGGCTGGTAGCGGATAATACCGTGCAGGAACATATCCACGACAATGTTTACGGATCTCCTTATCTCTTCCGCATCCGGACGCACATCCTCATCCAGAAGCGCGCGTGAGACGAGGCCCGATCGTGTCATTTCGAGGAAGAGCGTGGCTGTGCGGTAAGGGTCTTCGAGGCGAATCTCGCCTGCCGCCTCGCGGTCGACAAGATAATCGACAAGTGCCTGGCGGATCTTGTCTGGCCCGCGGCGCTGGAACTCCCTTGGTATTTCAGGGAATTTGCGGGCAAGGCCGACAATCAGGCGGTACATTTCCAGTGATTCCGGCTCAAGGAGCTTGCTCGTGAATTGTTCGCCGATGCGACGCAGTCCCTCCTGAACCGGCGTATGCGCGGAAAGCTCGACCCCCATACTCTCTGTTATCTGACGCACACGCGCATCCAGCATCGAGATGAAAAGACCCTGCTTGTCGCCAAACTGGGAATAGAGCGTTGAGAGGGATCCGCCGGCACGCAGCACGATTTCCGACATGCTGGCCGCCTCGTAGCCCTGTTCCAGGAATACCTCGCGTGCCGCCGCGATAAAGGCGGCGCGTCGCTTGTCACCGCGGCTCAGCGGTTCGGCAATCTCACTGGCTTTCTTGTGAGCTGCGGTCATGCCGACAGGCTCCTCCCTCTATGTTCTTTTTTCAGAACTCATCTTGAAACCGTAATTGACATTACACATTTCTCGGGTGTAATCAAGATTACACTTGCTGGCGCGGCTGCGTGCAGCAATCTGAAGAGGTGTGCAAATGGCCCTGAAGGCATTCCCGTCCGTTCCGAAAGTGGTTGAGCCCGTCAAAGACGTGGAAGATGCGGCGACTCCCGGGAATGAAACGGCTGAAGCGCTTGCGCCGCCGGAACCCATCAATATCCGCCGCTATGCGATGTTCGCTGTCGCCGGTCTGGCCGTGCTGTTCGGGCTCTGGAAGGGTGTTGAGTGGTGGAACACTGGCCGGTTCGAAGTCCGCACGGACAATGCCTACATCCGGGCCGACATCACGACGGTCGCCTCCAAGATCCAGGGCTATGTCTCCAAGGTCGCCGTCACAGACAATCAGGCCGTAAAGGCGGGCGATCTTCTGGTCGTGCTCGAGGGAGGCGACTATGACGCCCGGCTGGCCGAAGCCCAGGCCGCCCTGTCGCAAGCTGAAGCCGCTGCCGCTCAAGCGCGCGCACAAGTTGCTTCCAAGCAGTCGCTTGAAGCCTCGGCCGTGGCCGACATCGCCGCGCAGAAAGATCGCGTGACCGAGGCACAAGCAGCCGAGCAGTCGGCCAAGGCCAATGCCAAGATCGCCAGTGAAGATTTCGTCCGATACACCGAACTTACCGACAAGGGGCACTACCCGGCAGCGCAGCTGGACACGGCACACGCCAAAGCGGATGCGGCCAAGGCCAATGCCGACCAGGCGGCTGCCGCCATCACCACACAGAAAAGCCAGCTTAGCGTTGCCCAGGCGGGTCTCGCCCGGGCCCAACAGGACATCACAGCGGCCGAGGCGGCTGTCGCAGGTGCTGACGCCCAGGTCGAAGCTGCTCGCGCGCGCGTACAGGCGGCGCAGCTTGATGCCGGCCGTGCTGAAATCCGCGCGCCTATTTCAGGAGTCGTCGCCAACCGTGTTGTTTCTGAAGGACAATTGCTCAGCCCCGGCCAGCAGGCGCTTTCCATCGTGCCTGTCGATCAGGCCTATGTGATTGCCAATTTCAAGGAGACGCAGGTGGAGCACATGCGGCCTGGCCAGAAGGTCGAGCTGCACGTCGATGCTTATCCCGATCTAAAGGTCGAGGGCACTGTCCGGTCGCTGGCGCCCGCTTCCGGCGCCCAGTTCAGCCTCATCCCGCAGGATACGGCGACGGGTAACTTCACCAAGATTGTTCAGCGGGTTCCCGTACGTCTCGCGATTTCGAAAGAGGCGCTTGATACCGGGCTGATGCGCCCGGGCCTTTCGGTCGAGGCCGTGGTCACCGTCAAACCTTCAAAGTCGTGAGATGAGCACGTCGTCAACGACGCATCCTGAAAACGCCCCGGCTGTAGCCGAGGGTGAGAAGATACCGATTACGCTACATATCGGTTTCCTCGCGATGATCATCGGCATGTTCATGTCGATCCTGGACGTGCAGATCGTTGCAAGTTCCATTCGCCAGATCCAGGCTGGCGTATCTGCCAGTGGCGATGAAATTGCCTGGGTGCAAACCGGCTACCTGATTGCGGAAGTTGTAGGCATTCCGCTGTCTGGCTTTCTCAACCGTGTGTTCGGTTTGCGGCGCCTGTTCATGATGTCGGCGGCCGCCTTTACCGTCTCCAGCGTTCTCTGTGCGATGTCATGGGATCTCGATTCCCTTATCTTCTTCCGCTGTGTGCAGGGTTTTGTCGGTGCGGCCATGGTGCCATCCACGATGGCAGCTGCGTTCACCTTGTTCCCGGGCGGGCGCTCGATGATGCAACAGGTCATGATCGGCATGGTGGCGACGCTCGCCCCTTCAATCGGGCCAACACTGGGCGGCTGGGTTACGGAGCATATGAGCTGGCACTGGTTGTTCCTGCTCAATGTCATACCGGGCATCGCATCGGTTATCCTCGTGTGGATGTACGTGCCGCGTCAGAAAGGCGAGATGCATTTGCTCCGCCGCGTCGATATTATCGGGCTCGTGGCCATGGCGCTCATGCTTGGTTCGTTTGAGTGGGTCGTCGAAGAGGGCCCTGCCGAGGGGTGGACACAGAGCAGCATGATCATCCGATGGATGTTCTATTGCACCATTGCCGCAGGCATCTTCTTCTATCGCTCGATACGGACTGAGTATCCCATTGTCGACCTGACGGTTTTCAAGGATCGCAATTTTGCATCAGGGGCCGTTGTAGGCGCGGTGATCGGCTTCGTGTTGTACGGCTCTGTCTATGCGCTGCCACTTTTCCTCGGTCAGGTTCAAGGTTATTCCGCCCTGCAGATTGGTCAGATCATGAGCGTGTCGGGTGTCGCCATGTTCATAGGCGGCCCGATTGGCGGCGCGCTGACCAAGCGTTTCGATCCACGTCTCGTGCTCGGCAGCGGGCTCATTCTTGTGACGATCGGTGTGATGGGCAATGCTCATATGACGAGTGAATCCAGTTTCAATGAACTGTTCTGGCCTCAGGCCTTACGCGGTATCGGCCTGATCCTCACCATGGTGCCGACCACCAACCTGGCGCTTGGCACGCTACCAGCGGCGCGGGTGGCGAATGCGTCGGGCCTCTTCACGGTGTGTCGCAACCTTGGCGGGGCAGTGGGGATCGCGTTCCTGAATACGTTGATGCTGCATTATAATTCGCTGCATAAGCAGGAGTTGTCGGCTGGCATGAGCATGGCCCGGCCGGAAGTTCAGACATGGCTGTCGCAGGCATCCAGCCGCCTTCAGGCCGCAGGCGTACCAGATCCTGACGCATCTGCCATGATGCAGCTCGGGCAACGGGTCCAGCTCGAAGCGCTGGTCATGACCTATAACAACCTGTTCACGGCGATGGCCATGGCATCAGCCGCCGCGTTTCTGGTTGTCTTTGTTCTGCGAAAACCCAATCCTGCAGCGGGGGCCGTCGCGGCGCATTGATGGCGCGCAGAGAAAAGGGCGCCGAATTACCAGCGCCCTTTGTCTTTATGATGGATTTGGTCGTCCGTATTCTGTCTAGACGACATTCTTGCCTTGAACGGCCCGGACCACGAATGTCAGGACGAGCAGCGCGAGGAATACGAAGAACAGGATCTGCGCGATACCTGCTGAAGCGCCTGCCAGACCGCCAAAACCAAGAGCGGCAGCGATGATGGCGAAGATGAAAAATGCGAGTGCCCAACCGAGCATGATGTGTCTCCTTGTAAATGTTAGCCGGCTTGAGTGCCGTTACATTACCAACTCGGAGCATGCGTAAGGGGTTCCGGAAATTAACTTTGGAACCCTTTAGAGCGTGGGCGCGTTTTACAACCAGCGCCTGATGCACCTCATGATTGGCTACCCGATTTCGCAGCGGGAAGCACGTGGCATCAGGATTAACGAAGACACACCTTAATTCGGGGGCCTTGCTTGAAGCTGTGCGCATTGATTAATCCAGACTCTGGATCCACTCCCAAAAATTCTGAAGATGCACTGCTCGCAGAACTTGAAGCCATGGGGCTCACCGCACAGGTGATCCCTGCTGTTGGCGGCGAGATTGTCTCTGCCGTAGCAGAAGCGCTCGCCATGAAGCCTGACGCCTTGATTGTCTGGGGAGGCGACGGGTCTGTGGCTTGCGCGCTTTCGGCCAGCGGCGTGTCCGGTCCTCCTGTCCTGGCGTTGCCAGGCGGGACGATGAACCTGGTCCACAAGCGCCTTCACGGCGACATAACAGACTGGAAGGAAATCCTGCGGCGCGCTTTGAAGTCGCCTGCTGAGCCCTTTGCTGCTGGCTGTGTCAACGAACACCTCTTCTTTGTCGCAGCCATGATGGGGCAGGTGACCACGCTCGCGGAATCGCGAGAGGCCGCCCGGCATGGGCAGATCATCAAGGCAGCAGAACTGGCTGTTCAGTCAGGTGCGATGAATCTTGAGCGCAGGTTGCGGCTCGAAGCTGTCCATGCAGATGGTAACCAGAAGCTCGATGCCGTGGCAGCGGCCGTCGTGATAGGTGATGGCCCGGTGCCAAAGCTGGAAGTTGCCGCCATCGAACCCCGGTCCACACTTGATTGGGTGACAATAGCCGTCGATGCTCTCGTGCATGGATGGCGTGAAGCGGAGTCGATTGAAATGGACGAAACCCGCACGGTTACCATCACCGATATTGAGGGGCTGGAGTTTCCCGCCACCATTGATGGTGAAACGGTCACGATGCCAAGCGGCACGACCATCAGTTTGAAACGCCATGCTGCCAATGTCTTGCGCGCCAGGCCCGGCTGATGCGGATTGTTCAGCTCGCAGACCTGCATTTCGGCGCGGAAGATGCCCGCGCCATTGAGGCTGCGACCGATTCCGTCAGTCAGTTAGCGCCGGATGTGGTTGTTGTCAGTGGGGATATGACCCAGCGCGGAAAGCACCGCGAGTTCGAGATGGCGCGCAAGTGGATCGACAGCCTGGACCGGCCCTGCCTGATTGTACCCGGCAATCACGACACCCCATTGTTCAACCTTGTCTCCCGGGCCAGCAGTCCTTTCCAGCGCCACGATCACTATTTCGATTCCTATGCCAGCATGTTGCGGGTGGATGATGTCCGCATCGACGGCCTGAACACAGCGCGCGGCTGGCAGGCCCGTTCGAACTGGGCTGAAGGCTCGGTGCGGCTGCGGCATCTGGCCAATATACTGAACCGGGATGTGGTGTCGGATACTATTCGGGTCCTCGCATGCCACCATCCCTTCCGGTCTCCCAAGGACGCGCCCTTGCGAACCCGCACACGCCGCGGCGCAGCAGCAAGCGAGATGCTGGCCGAAAGCGATGTGGCGGTTCTGCTGACAGGACATGTGCACACGCCGCATGTCGAACTCATTGAGGAGCCCAACGGTCGCTACCTCGCCATTTCTGCCGGTACCCTGTCGACACGCCTGCGCAGCGCGCCTCCCGCCTTCAACAGTCTCGATATCACGCCGACGAGTGTTTCCGTGACGACCCATGACTTCAAAGGATCAGCCTTCGAGGCGCGATCACTGGGCAGCTGGAAAGTGGCTCATCTTAAACCGAAATGACCAGCGGCCAGGTCAGTCCTGGTTTGGCATGTGAAGCGTGAGCTGACAGCCGCCACCGGGGCTCGCATCCACATTCAGCGTTCCGGCGAGCTGGCGTGAGAACGCGCTCATCAGTTTTGAGCCCAGTCCACGCCCACTTTCCTGATCGGACGGAGCGGATGGATCATATCCCCGGCCATTGTCGGAAATCCTGAGGGTCGTACCCGTCTCATCGACAGCGAGCGATACATTGATCTCGCCGCCCTTCTGTCCGAATGCATATTTCATGGCATTGGTGATGGCTTCCACGATGAAAAGGGCCATCGGGATCGCGTCATCTGCGGGCCGCATGACGTCATCATAGTCCTGGATAATCTCGACGCCGGATTCCTCCATGCCGAGCGCTTCCGAAAGATGCGACACCAGACCGGTCAGGAATGGCTTGAGCTGGACCTGCTCAAGGCGTTCATTCTGGTAAAGCGTCTGGTGCACGATCGCGAGCGCATCAATGCGATGGCGTGCAGCAGAAATCGCCGCCTTCGCTTCGGGATCACGCAGCTGCCGACCCTGCAGGTTGAGAAAGCTGGTCACGATCTGGAGATTGTTTTTGACCCTGTGATGGATCTCGCGGACGGCGGCATCACGGCTGGCGATGGCCTTCTTCAGATCCTGGTCACGCTCACCGATATCCTTGGCCATGACGTCCATGGCCCGTGCAAGCCTTGAAATTTCGTCGGGTGCCTTGTCGAACGTTTGGCCAGCCTTGAACTGGTAGCGGCCCGCCCCATAAACGCGCACGGTGCGGGTTAGCCGCGACAACCAGCGCAGTACGAGCGAGTCGATCGCCAGCCAGACTGCCAGCAGGGCGACACTGAACGCGATTAGCGGCAGGCCGATGGATGTGAGGGGGCGGAGCGTGAAGTCGCTCCAGAAGCCCGGGGACTCTCGAGAGATCGCTGCAAACACATTACCCGGCCCCAAAGGCTTGATGACGACATCCAGAGAATGGCCAGCCTTGTCCTTCAGGACGAAGAGGGCCGGGGTCTGTGCCTTGGCGACACTGGCGACCCATTCAGGATCGAGCTTGGCAAAACGGCTGCTTCCAAAGGCTTCGCCACGGTCATCCACTACGGCGACCTCGATACCGGGTGGGAGGGCGACGTCATGTGCTAGGGCTGCGAGTTGCGCCGTGTGCAGTTCAAAACCGACGGAGCCGGCAAAGACGCCATCATCATCATCGAGGCGAAGGAGGATGGAGAACAGCCAGTCATTATCCCGGTTGCTATAGTATGTGTCGCTGCGCACGAGTTTTTCGCCGCGTTTCAGACGTTCATTGTTTTCAGGATTGGGTAAGGTCCACCCGGCAGCGGAGGGAGCCGAGCAGCTTGCGACGCCTTCAGTGTCGAAGTGCGCGACATTCGCCAGCGGCACAATCACTTCCGAAAGGTTGTCATAAACCTTGGCGCAGCGATTGCGCGCGAGATCGTCGCGATTCAGGGTCAGCAAAAGCGCGGCCTGATCTATCGATTTCTCAACACTGTCTAGCGCGTCGTCCGAGAGAAGCAGAAGGTCGGCCCTGCGTTCGTCGAGCCCTTTGGCCGCGTCGAGATAGGCTGAAAAGACAGACAAGACCAGAATAGGCATCAGGGCCGCCACCAGCGTCATGACGAGACGCTTGCGCAACGATCCTGTTTTCCTATTGGATTCGTTTTCTTTCAGCTCAGATTGTCGGAGCACCAGCTATCTCGTCCGCCTGATCCATGATGTCGTCAAAAGCCCTGCTGGCGGACATACCTGCGTCGCTATTATAGCCTGTGTCATTGGATTCTAGGATTTCTATCACAGCCTTGCGTGCACGTGACACGCGGCTTTTTATTGTACCAACCGCGCATCCGCAGATCGCAGCAGCTTCTTCATAGGCCATTCCACCGGCACCGACCAGGATTAGCGCTTCCTTCTGGTCAACCGGCAGTTTGGCCAGCGCATTGCGTAGCGCCAGTAGCTCAAGGCCATCGGTCGGGTTGCTGCTGGACAAGAGCGTAGCTTCCGCCACTTCCGGATCCAGCGGCTGGCGACGCCAGCTGCGGCGCTTCTCGGAATAGAAAGCGTTGCGCAGGATCGTGAAGGCCCAAGCCTTCATGTTGGTGCCGGCGTGAAAGGATTCGCGAGCGTTCCACGCTTTCAGCATGGCATCCTGCGCCAAATCATCAGCGAGCGTTGCATCGCGGCAAAGGCTGCGCGCAAATGCACGCAGGTGCGGGATAAGCGTCGTCAGCTCTTGCTTGAACGCCTTATCGTCAAGTTTTTCGGGTTCTGGCTTCATGGCGCGGCGCTCACTCGGAATCCGCAGGGCCAGACGAACGTTTCTTGTCTGCCTGTTCCAGCAGTTTCAAGAATTCATCTGGCACGTCTTCCTGCGCGACATCCTCGTAAATACGTCGAAGTTGATCGCCAATTTTTGCACCGCGACGCTTCAGATCAGCATCGGATTTCTGCTGACCTGTCTGCTTCTTTTTGTTCATTGGCTGGACTCTGGATTCGATCAAGGGATTGTACCTGCTGTTCAACTCACATACTTCAACTGCGGGCAATGGCTTTTGTTCCACGGCAAAATGTTTTTTTGCAGATGTCTGCAACCATTTTGGTCTAAGCGGGTTAAGAACGAGAAATATCGCAAGAGGGTTCCCATGGATTTGGTACAAAATTTCGCTCCGCACCTGCCTTTTCTGCGCCGCTACGCGCGCGCGCTTACAGGTAGCCAGGATAGCGGGGATGCATATATCCGCGCCTCGCTCGCAGCGCTTGTAGAAGATCCCGACCAGATTGATCGCGAAATTGACGCGCGTACGGCTCTGTACCGCTTTTTCCATGTAATTTGGGGTGGAACGGGCGCACAGCTGGAAGCGAAGTCTGATGAGGACGTAAATCCTGCTGATCGCCGCCTGCAGGCCCTCGCGCCCATTCAGCGCCAGGCCTTCCTTTTGACCGCCCTTGAGGGTTTCACCGTCAAGGAAGCAGCGTTCATTCTGGGCGTTTCCGAGGATGAGCACACGGAATTGGTGACCGCCGCTCACCGTGATATCGAGCAGGAACTCAAGACGAAAGTACTCATCATTGAGGACGAGCCAATTATCGCGGCCGATCTTGAAAATCTTGTCGAGGATCTCGGTCACGAAGTGACCGGCAATGCGACAACGCGTACTGAAGCCGTCGAAATGGCGAAAGCAACGAAGCCGGGCCTTATCCTGTGCGATATTCAGCTTGCGGACGGGTCTTCAGGCATTGATGCCGCGCATGATATTCTCGAGATTATGGACGTGCCGATCATCTTCATTACGGCGTTCCCGGAGCGTCTGCTGACGGGTGAGCGGCCTGAGCCGACCTTCCTGATCCCGAAACCGTTCCAGGAAAACACCGTGAAAGCGGCGATCGGCCAGGCGCTGTTCTTCAACCCGGCCAAGTCGCCAAATGTTACCGTCTGATCTGACTAGCGAAACAGCGCGAGCAGAACGAGCATACCAACCAGCGCCAGAATAACGCCGATCGCGAGTGTGGTCGGCATTCCCATGATGCGCTGACCTTGGCGGGCTTCTTCTTTTTTAATCGTTGTGTCGTCTTCGGGCATATAATTCTCCTTTCCTTACTGACGCGCCTAGGCGCGTCAGGTTCCGTGCCGTCTCAAGCGCGCGAGGAAGAAGGACGACTTCCGTTCGTTTTCCCATTAGCATGGGTCGCGCCGTGGGACGCACCATTCGCCATCGGAAACTTCGAAAGATCGAGCCGGCGCAGGTGGAGATAATCGGTGTTGAAATGGCATAGGCGGGCGAGACGGTCCCAGTCATCAATCAGGATCACGCCCCGCGATTCCTCAATCAGTCCTGAATGGCGCATCGCGGACATCGTGCGGGAGACGTGGACCGGCGTCAGGCCGAGCGCATCCGCCAGGTCAACGCGCGTTAGCGGCAGCGGCAATTGCTTGTGATTGGTGCCCATGGCGCCATTCATGCGCCGCTGCAGTTCCAGCAGAAGATGCCCGATACGTTCCTTGGCTGAACGCCTGCCGAGGCGCACGATTTGCTCACGGAGGATGGATTCCTCCTGAACTGCTGCCCACCAGAATGACGAGGATATATCGCCGGAGGTGCGCAGCAACTGAACGAACTCGCGCGCATCAATCACGTGGATGGAAACGTCGGTTACGCTCGTTACGGTATGATCGGCCTCAAGACAGGCGAGGGCCTGCAGGTCGAAAATATCTCCCGGCAGCATGAAGTTGACGATCTGCCGGCGGCCATCTTCCAGGGTGCGGTGCCTGACGGCCCAGCCCTTGTGAACGATGAATAGCGTATCGGCGACCTCGCCCACGCGAACGATATCCTCGCCAGCGCGATACGTGACGGTCTTGGCGGAAACGTCGTCAATCAGTGCCCAGATGTCATCATCCATGACGGCGTACTGGGATAGTCGGTTCTTGAATGCTTGCATTGGGTTAATACGCCCTTCGGAATAGGGGGTTCCGCGTATAGGAAATGTAATCGTTACGGTGGTTATGGAACAAAGCGACAGTGTGGCCGTTTATCGACAGTTGACCCTACTGAATTTCTCCAAGGAGCATGAAATGGATACCAAGACCGCAACGAGCACCAAAATCAAATCCGACATCGATTCCGACGTCGATGCACTGAAAACCGACATCGCCGCTCTCCGTGACGACCTGCGCCAGGTCGTCAAGGACATGCGCGGCCTCGCCGCTGTGCGCGCCCAGGCCGGCGTCGACAAAGGTACTGAAATTGCCAAGGAAGCCGGCGAACAGATCGGTGAAGCCAAAACGGCAATGGAAACACGCATCCGTGAAAATCCACTCGGCGCCATCGGCATTGCGTTCGGAGCAGGGGTTATCCTTGCCATGATGCGCCGGAACTAGGCACTCATGGACACTACGAAGCTTCGCCTCTTCGCGGCCGTCGCCGGGATCGTATTCGGTCTTGGCGGCGTGTTTGCGCTAGCAGTGGCGTTGACCCTCGCACTTGCCATTTATCTTGGCACGGTTGGGGCCACGTTCACCGTGGCGGCACTCTTCCTGTCAGCGGCCTGTATCTGCCTGTTCCTGTTCCTGCAGCCGACAAAGTCTTCGGCCGATGAGCTGGACGATATCGAGGATGCCACAGCCGATGCGCTGGCAGATCTTCCGTTCGATGCGCTGAAGTCGGTGATCGAAAAGCGCCCGCTGACAGTCGCCGCCCTTGCGTTAGTGGCTGGCTATGCCGTGATCAGAGACCCTGCAGCTGTTGCGCGCCACGCCCAACGATTCATGGTAGGGTTGCTCTGAGCGGACCATCAGGCCCGCGCAGTGTCGTGAGCAGCCGGACCGGAGATTCATGCGTTCTGCCTTCCTGATTTTTTCAGCCCTTACGGCTGGCCTTGCGCTTGGGCGAAAGTTCCTGGCCGGTGAAGTGGCCAGTCGCAAGAACAAGGTGATCGAGGCCGCCGCGAAAGAGGCGCGACAGCGCATCCGCGAGCAGGCCAATATCATGCTCAAGGACAGTTTCGTCCATTTCGCTGCGGCGACGGGCGTAAAGCTGCTTATCCTCATTACGCTCTGGCTGTTCTGGCGCACCCAGTTGCTCGGGCATGAGGCGGTTTCAATCGCAGTTGTGGTATGTCTGATCGGGTTTCTGGTGCGTGACGCATGGGTGACCTACCCGACAGTGCGCTTCGTGCTCAGCACCCTCATTCGCAATGGCTGGCACCCGATCCGCGCACTTGGCGAGACAATCGCAGCCCTTGTTTTTGAAGAAGTGCTGCTCGAAGCCGAGGCGCTACCCCAACCGCGGTCGCACATGTTGCTGATCAAGCTCGCCGGGCATGACCAGGACACGATGCACACGGAAATCGCCGCAGCCGTGGCGGATATCGCACGCCAGTCCTCATGGCATGACCTGCGCCCCTATATTTTCAGCGCCGCCGCAAAGACCGTATCGCTCATGGTGATCTATGGCGCGACCGTGGCCCTGCTGATCTCGCGCCTGCCGCACTACTAAGCGCGGAAACAGTCTGCCACGCGGGCGAGCCAGCGCCGCACCTCGTCGCCTTTTTCGTCCAGCGAATTGCCGTGACGTACGAGGATAAGGTCCAGCGACGGGACGAGCACGGTATACTGGCCCTGATAGCCATTCGCCGAGAAACTCTCTGGTCCACAGAGGCCAAGCCACCAATGCGCGCCATATCCCAGTGCCTCTGTCGGCGGCGTGGATGTAGGCGTGCGGGCATAGTCAACCCAGCCTTCGGGCAGGATGCGCTGCCCGTCCCACACGCCGTCACGCATATAGAGCAGGCCGAACCGCGCAAAGTCGCGCGCTGTGCAATAGCAGAACGACGAACCGATGAACGTGCCCTGCGCATCGAATTTCGGCAGCGGCGATTTCATCCCGATGGGGCCGAAAAGTTCCCGAAACATGAAAGCGCGGAAGGCGTCGCCGGATTCACCGAGCGCCCGCGCGGCGCAGCGGGCGACGATATTGGTTGTGCCGCTGGCATAGCTCCAGGCGGATCCCGGTTCATGCACCAGCGGAAAGCCAGCTGCGAAGCCGCCCACATCATCCTTGCCTGAGCCGAACAGCATCTCGATCACATCGGACACGCCAGCATCAACATAGTCTTCCGCAAACTTCAGCCCGCTCGACATGCGCAGCAACTGGTCCAGCGTGATGCGACGGCGCGGGTCGTCTACACCCTGCCACTCCGGCACGTCGGCGGGGGCATGCACGTCAATCTTGCCCTCGCGCACAAGTATGCCGACCAGCGCATGGGTCATGCTCTTGGCCTCTGACCAGGACGGATAGGTGTCCGTCGCCAGATTGTCCTGCCCATATCGCTCGGCGACGATGCGGCCGCCCTGCACCGCCAGAAAGGCGTGGGTCTCGCCCATGCTGGCCAGCGCATCCTCACTGAAAGCGAGATCCAGAAGCCGCCCAAGTTCCCCTGAGTTCACGCCAGCTCCCAGCGGCCCTTCCGGCCAGCACTCAGTCGGCCACGCGACACCCTCAGGCTGGGACGGCAGCGGCACAAACGTAGGGGAAGATGACATGGGCGGACCTCGGCATTGCGTTTCAGCTATGCCTAGTAAGCAAAGCTGAGCCCATACCGGAAGGCCAAACGCCGAAATTGTCGGTGCCTTGGTCAAGAAATGTGTAACGGAGGGATGGCGCGATGGAGCGGGTGAAGGGAATCGAACCCTCGTTGTCAGCTTGGGAAGCTGCTGCTCTACCATTGAGCTACACCCGCTTGCGGCACCTATTTGAGCCGGAATGATCCGGCGCGCAATAGGCGCCTGCCGTCACTTGAGCACCACCACCGCGACAGAGCGCGGCGGCAGGTCCAGCACCAGCTTTTTGTCCTTTGCCTTGGCTGTCAGCGGCACCGGGTGCACGGCGTCCGGATCGGCGAACGTATTGCCTGCATCCATGGTTTTCGCCGTCAGCAACCGGCCCTCGGCCTTTTCCGCGCCAAAGGCGGTCAGGTCCACGTCATGGCTGGCCTTGGCATCTGCATTCACGAGTGCCACGATCAGCTGGCCATCCGCCGTCCGCGCGGCGCTCAGACTGATCGCGGGCACCGTGATCTCGCCAAGCGTATAGTCCGGCGATGTGAAGGAGACGGGCAGGGCCTCGGCGCCCATGAAGGGCTTGTACATCTCGAACACATGATAGGTCGGTGTCAGCACCATGTCCGGCCCATCGGTCAGGATCATCGCCTGCAGCACGTTCACCATTTGCGCGATGTTCGTCATCTTCACGAGGTCGGCATTGCGATGGAAAATGTTGAGGTTGAGCCCCGCCACGACCGCATCGCGGATCGTGCCATCCTGATAGAGCGCCGGCGGGGCTTTCGCCTCGTCCTGGTCCACCCATATGCCCCACTCGTCGACATAGAGGCCGAAGCCATCAGCGAGATTGTCGTGCTTGGCGATGATCGCGCGCTGGTCGGCAATCACGTCTTCCATGCGCAGGGTGCGTTTGATCGTCGACGCCCACTCGGCTTCGGGAAAGCCGGTGGCGTCGCCCTTCTTGCTCCATTCTCCCGTCGGCAGCGTGTAGACGTGCAGCGACACGCCCTCGATCAGGTCCGCGATATAGGGATGGCCCAGCAGTGTGTCTGTATATTCCGGGTTGCCGTCATGGGCGCCCGACAGGATGCGCACGGGCTGGTCGCCGGCGGTCTTCGCGAAACTGGCATATTGCGCATTGAGATCGGCATAGGCGCCGGCTGTCAGCGCGCCGCCGCAGCCCCATGTCTCGTTGCCGATGGACAGGAAGTCCACCTTGTAGGGTGTTTCACGCCCATTCGCTGCCCGTTCGGCGGCGCGGTCGCCTGCTTCGGCGGTCAGGTATTCGAGCCAGTCGGCGGCTTCGGCGGTGGTGCCGGTGCCAAGGTTCAGGTTGAGATAGGTCTTTGCGCCGAGTCGTTCGGCGAGATTGAAGAATTCATGGCTGCCAAAAGCGTTCGGCTCTTCCGTGCCGCCCCACACCATGTTCACCCGCACCGGGCGCGTATCGCGTGGGCCCACGCCGTCGCGCCAATGGTAGAGGTCGGCATAACAGCCGCCGGGCCAGCGGATCACCGGAATGTCCAGCGCCTTCAGCGCGCCGAACACATCGTTCCTTATGCCGTCCGTATTGGGGATGTCGCTGTCCGGGCCCACCCAGATGCCGCCATAGGGCTGGGTGCCGAGATGTTCGAGGAACTGGCCATAGATCTCCGGCGCGATGGTGTGCGTCTCGGCAGCAAGGTCAACGTCGATCCTTGTCTGCGCGGGGACAGGAATGGCCCAGAGCAGGGCGCACGCCAGACTGGCGGCCAGTTGAAGTCTCATTTTTCTCTCCCTTATTATTTTAGCGCTAACATTGCTGTGGGCGACCCCATGAGGTCAAGCTGCATCGGGAATTCCGTGTGCCGCATCAGCCACTGGCTAAGCAGGCAGGTTGGAGGTAGAAGGCCCGCATGAACGGATTTCTCGCAGTTGCAGCAGGCGGCGCCCTTGGCGCATCCATGCGTTATGGCATCAGCCAGCTGTCAGTGCGGCACCTGCCGCAGGGCTGGCCCTATGGTACATTCGCGGTCAACATTTTGGGCAGCCTGGCCATGGGCCTGCTGATCGGATGGCTGGCCCTGAAGGCCGAAGGCGTCAGCCAGACCACGCGCCTGTTTCTTGCCACCGGTGTTCTCGGTGGCTTCACGACATTCTCGGCATTTTCGCTGGAAGTGGCTGAGTTCCTCCGTACCGGCGATACAGGCAAGGCGATCGCTTATGCCGGTCTCTCGCTGGTCCTTGGCGTTTCGGCGCTGCTACTGGGCCTCTGGCTCGCACGGAGGCTCTACGCATGAGCGGTCAAATCATCACCGAAACCGTCACCGACAAGGAAGAAGGCACCCGCCTCGACCGCTGGATCAAGCGCCGCGTGCCGGTCACGCAGGGCCAGGTCGAGAAATGGCTGCGCACCGGACAGGTCCGCGTTGATGGCGGCCGCGCCAAGGCAAATATGCGTCTTGAGGCCGGCATGGCTGTGCGCCTGCCCATCCTTGACGGCGAGGGCCCACGCCAGCGCGACCCGGCTGCCAATGCCTCCCAGAAAGACCGCGAGTTCCTCCGGGAACTCATCATCTATGAAGACGATGACATGATCGCCTTCAACAAGCCCGCCGGCCTCGCCGTGCAGGGCGGGTCGGGGCAGGGACGCCATATCGACGGCATGCTGCCAGCCCTTTCCGAAGGTGAGCACCGTCCGGTCCTCGTGCACCGGCTCGACAAGGACACGTCCGGCGTCCTCCTCGTCGCAAAATACCCTGCTGCTGCCGCGCGCCTCGGCGAACTCTTCCGGGGCCGCGAAATGGACAAGGTCTATTGGGCCGTCACCGTCGGTGTGCCTAACCCACCCTTCGGCCAGATCCGCTGCTGGATGGTCAAAGGCGTGCCTGACGACCGCGAAGAAGGCGGCTGGCGCCCGGTCAGCCCGAACGTCAAACGCCGCGACGCAGACCGCGAGCGCATGATCCGCACGGCACAGGGCGTCGAAGGCGCCAAGCACTCGATCACCGATTACGCCGTTGTCTCCACAGCTGGGCAGAAAGCCGCCTGGGTCGCGCTGAAGCCGCTGACGGGCCGCATGCACCAGCTGCGCTTCCACATGCTCGAAATGGACACGTCCATCCTCGGCGACTTCAAATACCAGAGTCGCCGCGAAGTGCCCAACGGCCTCGCGCCCGGCCTGCACCTGCATGCCCGCGCGCTGATCATCCCGCGCCCCATCGGCAAGCCCATCTCCATCATCGCGCCGCTCTCGCCGCACATGAAGGAAACATTCGAAACCCTCGGCTTCCTCGAACAGGAAGCGGGCAAGAACCCGTTGGCGCCCTTCGTCTGATGCTGAAACTGGCGATTTGGGATATGGACGGCACCATCGTTGACAGCCGGGACGTTATACAGACGGCGATGACGCGCGCCTTCGAAACGCAGGGTCTGACCCCGCCGCCCTATGACGCGACTCGCCAGATCGTCGGCCTCGGCCTCAGGGAGTCCTGCCAGATCCTCGCGCCGGACGACCTTGCTCCGGAACGCGTCGACACGCTGGTCGAAGCCTATCGCAATGCCTTCATGGCGCGCCGCACCGACCCGGACTTCAAGGAGCCGCTTTACGAGGGCGCGCTCGAAACGCTCCAGATGCTGCGCGACGACGACTGGCTGATCGCCATGGCCACCGGCAAGTCGCATCGCGGCATCCGGGCGATCTTCGATATGCACCCGCTGGAGCCCTTCTTCGACACGATCTGGTGCGCTGATGACGGCCCCGGCAAGCCGCACCCCTTCATGGTGGAACAGTCAATGAATGCGCTCGGCGCAGAGGCCCACCAGAGCCTTATGATCGGCGACGCCATCCACGACATCAACATGGGCAACGCGGCGGGCGTGCGCACGCTGGGCGTCACATGGGGCTTCGGCGCGGCACACGAGCTGGAAGCGGTCGGAGCTGACGAAATTCACCATTCCTACAAGACCTTACAGGAAAGCCTGGCCCGTTTCGCGAAGGATATCGGGAACTAAAGGCTGCCACCGACGTAGCTGTGTCATAGGTGCTGACACAAAAAAGGGTGGCAAACATGACTTGGAATATTGAAGCTGGAATCGTGGGCGGAGCCGCACTCGTTCTCGGTGGATTCCTTGCAGTCATGGCGAACCATCATGATACATCGCGCCCGGAACCCGTCGATCATTTCATCCAGTCGGACTACGATGTTTTCGACCGAGACTTCAAACTCGGCAGCACGGATTGCGCCATCGGCCTGGCCTCCCAGAAGATCTGCATGCACAAATCGCCGCTTGAGCAGGAGCTTCAGGTCGGCCAGACCTTGCCTGCCTACATGCCGGCGCTCGGGGCAGAATTCCGCATCATTGTGGAAACGGCCCTCAAGTCCGACAATCTCAGAACAGTGCGTTACGGCCAGACTCTCGTGCTGATCGACGCCGACACGCGCGAAGTGAAGGACATCCTTCGTCTTAACGCGCCTGATTTTTTGGCAGCACAAGCTGATACGACTCAGCCCAAGGCCTGAAATCCCCCTTGGAACAAAGCGCCAGCGGGCTTAAAGGCTGCGGCATGACAAGTTCCGAACCTACTGACAAACCAAAACGCTTCTACAAGCAGGCCGCCGTCGAGCCCATGGATGACGGCTGGACTGTTGCCCTGGACGGCCGCACCATCAAGACACCTGCGCGTGCAGGGCTTGTGTTGCCGACTGAGCGCCTTGCCCGCGCCATCGCTGCGGAATGGCAGGTTCAGGAAGCGAAAATCGACCTCCTCTCCATGCACCTCACGCGGCTCGCCAACGTGGCGATCGACCGGGCGGAGGAAACGCGCGAGGAAATGGCCGACGAACTGGCGCGTTATTGCGAGACAGATCTCATATGCCACATCGCCGATACGCCCGATGAGTTGGCAGAGGCTGAGGAAAATCACTGGGCACCTGTGCGTGACTGGGCGGGCGACACGCTCGGCATCAATCTCGTGCCCGTGATAGGCATCGTCGCTTCGCCGCAACCGGATTCCTCGCTCGAAGCAGCGCGCAATCATGCGCTCTCGCTCGACGCGTTCCGTCTCACAGGTCTGCTCTTCGGAGCAGGGCTCTTTGGCTCGGCGCTGTTGGCCCTCGCTGTCGAGCAGGAGGCGCTCAGCGCCGAGGACGCCTACGAGATTTCGCGCATTGATGAGGCCTGGCAGGCTGACAATTGGGGCGAGGATGAGGAGGCCAAGGCGGTCACGGAAGCCCGCCGTCTCGAGGCCAAGGCCCTCGGCGTCTGGTTCCGCGCACTGGTCTGATCTCGCCACGGCTGCGTATAAAGGGCACATAACCGCGCACCCCGCGCACTTTACCTGCTCGGAGTCAGCCTTGATCATCGTTCATCATCTCGAGAATTCCCGCTCCCAACGCGTCCTCTGGCTGCTTGAAGAGCTGGGCCTGCCCTATGAGGTCAGGCGCTATGCGCGCGATGCGAAGACCATGCTGGCGCCGCCTGAACTGAAGGCCATCCACCCGCTCGGCAAATCGCCCGTTATCGAGGATGATGGTGCCATCATCGCCGAAACCGGCGCCATTTTTGAATATATTCTACAAACGTATGCAGAAGGGCGCCTCTGCGCGCCAGCCGGCACACCGGAAGCCCGCAAACTCACCTATTGGTTGCACTATGCCGAAGGTTCGGCCATGCCGCCCTTGTTGCTGAAGCTCGTTTTCATGCGTGTGCCTGAAGGCGCACCCGGTCTGCTCAGGCCGCTGATCCGTCAGGTCGCCGAAAAAGTGCAGCAGCAGCTGATCAATCCGCAACTTGCCTCCCATCTGACCTATTGGGAGAGCGAGCTGGCGCCGACTGGCTGGTTTGTCGGTGATGCGCTTACGGCCGCCGACATCATGATGAGCTTCCCGCTGGAAGCGGCGGCGAGCCGAGGCGGTGCTGACAAGAGCGCCGCCGTCATGGATTTCCTGAACCGCGTGCATGCGCGCCCAGCCTATCAACGGGCACTAGAAGCAGGCGGTCCCTACGCCTACGCGTAGCAGGAAGAGAACAAACTCCGGTCACTGACAGCCTTCAGTCAAGCCATCATACGACAGATTGAGCCAGGTGGCTGCCTTTTGAATTGGCACCGGTTTCCCTTTCCGGGTAAGATAAGGATTAAATCTGTAACTTATTCGCGCGGCAAATCACGCAGCTCGACGGAAGTATTTTGATCACGGGACGCACGCGATGGGGATAAAAGCAGATATCGCTGAGGCTGGGGAAGCTTCCATAAATGAGACATCGAACAGGCTTCGGCGCTCGGTCACTGCTCACGGTCTCGCCTTCGAGAACGCCACCGTTGGCATCGGGCATATCTCAATGACAGGCCACTGGCAGTATGCCAATGGCGCACTGGCACGGATACTTGGCTATTCAGTAGCAGAGCTTGCTGAACTAACCTGCCAGGAAATGACGCACTCGGATGAATTGCCGGATGATGCAGATCGCGTTCTGAAACTACTGGCAGGGGAGCTGAAACATTATGCCATCGACAAGCGTTTTCGCCGGTCAGATGGCAGCTATGTCTGGACACGTAAGACGCTCGTCGTGAAGCATAAGGAAAACGGCGATCCGGAATATCTGATCGCTGTGATCGAGGATATCGATCAGCGCAAGCAGAACGAGGCCGAGAACGCCTTTCTTATCCAGGAGCTCGCACACCGGTCACGCAACCTTCTGTCCGTCATCAGTTCACTGACCAGCCTGCTTGCGCCGACCTGCCAGTCAGTGGAGGAATTCCAGGAAAGGCTTCTTGATCGTCTGCACGCAATTTCGCTTTCCAATAATCACCTCCTCTCGGATAGGTACGAAGGCGCGCCGCTGAAAGGACTGGTCCATTCGCAGCTGGAGGCCTTCCTCGGCGGCGATCGCAGTCTCGTCGTCTTTGATGGTCCTTCTCTGACGGTTAATCCCAAGGCCGCTCATGCAATCAGCCTGGCGCTTTATGAATTGGCATCCAATGCGCTAAAATATGGCGCCTTCAGCCATGCCGGAGGTCGGATCGAAATAACCTGGGCGCGGGAGGGTTCGGGCCCGGATGCCACATTCCGGTTTGTCTGGCGTGAGTTCCCTCAAAAGCAGGTGACGCCGCCGGCACGTGTCGGTTATGGGACGACAGTACTCGAATCGATTGCGCCCATGGGAATCAGGGGCCGCAGTGAGCGCGTCTTCAATGAGGATGGCTTCGTCTGGAAGCTAGAAGCGCCCCTCGAGAGTGTCCTGACCCCGGCCTGAGACTGCCGTTGCTGAGCAGCACTGGGCAGACGGCCCAGTACGCTTTCGGTATCCATCATAACGCCGTCGAATTTCAATCACATCGCCCCCAGCGGGGCGCGATGTCAGGTTCCCTATGCGCAGGGAGCCTGTCCTTGAAGTGCGGGGCGGGCCTTCGCGGCATCGCGGCTGGAACTGCTTTGGCGTAGCGTCCAAAACGCCCTGCATTCTAGCGGGTGGCGCAATGTTCTGAAAATGTGAGCAACCGGGGATAGGATGCTGCGCTGCCACCATTTTTGAATCGGCTCGCTCAGGAAATTTGTATATTTGGCTTTCAGAATCAATGCGGAAGAGAGCGATTCGCGCGTCCCGGCAGAGCCTGAGGCAATTGCCCTGATCGCAGAATGAATGTGAGAGTTTGAGGAATGACCCTAATGACGCCGCTCTTGCACAAAATGGCGTATGGGTCGCCGGACCTGGGCGCCGAGAACGATACGACGTTTGAAAATGCGGCTGTTGGTATAGCGTATATTGCCCTCAACGGCCGCTGGCTGCGCGTCAATCCCGCGCTGTCGAAGATGATGCAATATCCGTCTGACGAATTGGCGGAATGGTCATTCCTGTCGGTGACACACCCCGACGATCTCGACACGGAACTGGAATTTGCGAAGCAGCTTCTCCTTGGCGAGATTGAGCAATATGTGCGCGAGAAACGCTATCGCCGCGGGGATGGCACCTACATATGGGCCAGGCTGACGGCCGGGCTGAAGCGCGATGAAGAAGGCCGTCCCGAATTTTTCGTTGCGGTCATTGAGGATGTATCCGCGCGCAAGAAGGCTGAGGCGGAAAAAGCCTATATCATCGAGGAGCAGGCGCACCGGTCGCGCAACATGCTGAGCGTGGTAAGTGCGCTGGTCAGCCTGTTGGCGCCCGCTTGCGGCTCCGTCGCCGAATTCGAGCAACGTCTGCTCAACCGCCTGGGCGCAATTTCCCTGTCGAACGATGAATTGCTCTCGGGCGGGAGCGATACCGCATCGCTGGAAAGGCTCGTCCTTTCACAAGCCAGGGCCTTTCTGGGCCGCGATGTAACGCGCATTGCCGTTTATGGCGACGACCTGAGCATCAATGCCGGCTGCGCTCAGGCGCTCAGCCTTGCCCTGTACGAACTGATGTCCAATGCGTTGAAGTATGGCGCCCTGTGCCAACCGGATGGCCGGATAGAGGCCGCGTGGACGATCTCTGGTGCGGGTGATGACATGCGGTTCCGCTTTGAGTGGCGGGAGATATCGACTGCGCCATGCGCGCCGCCCGGACGATCAGGCTTTGGTATGAAAGTCCTCGAAACCATGACGCCCCTGTCGGTGCGTGGCCATGCAGAGCGCTCATTCGGTGCTGAAGGCATCGTGTGGACGCTCGATGCGCCCCTCTCTGCGGTTATCGCGCAGTCCTGAGGCTTGCCCCAGCGTAATTGCACGGCCCACTTGCCATCCCGGCTGCGGCGTTTATCAGTCACTGCTTCAGTTTTATGGCAGGGAGAGGCCCCCTCATGCAGGATGTAATCGACGCTCTGGAAGCACGCCGCGAAGTCGCACGCCAAGGTGGCGGTGCCGCGCGGATCGAGAAACAGCACGAAAAGGGCAAGCTTTCCGCCCGTGAACGCGTCGCTGTGCTGCTCGATGAGAACAGTTTCGAAGAATTCGACATGTTCGTGGAACACCAGTGCGCCGATTTCGGTATGGAAGAGCAGAAAATTCCCGGCGACGGCGTTATCACGGGCCAGGGCACCATCAATGGCCGCCTCGTTTATGTCTTCTCGAAGGACTTTACCGTCTTCGGTGGCTCCCTTTCCAAGGCCCATGCGGCCAAGATCGTGAAGGTCCAGCAGGCGGCGGCCCGCAATGGAGCCCCCGTGGTCGGCATCTTCGACGCCGGCGGCGCGCGCATCCAGGAGGGCGTTGATTCGCTCGCCGGTTATGCCGACATCTTCATGGAAAACGTCCTCTCCTCCGGCGTCATCCCGCAAATTTCCGTCATCATGGGCCCCTGCGCCGGCGGCGACGTCTATTCGCCCGCGTTGACAGACTTCATCTTCATGGTGAAGGACACGTCCTACATGTACGTCACCGGCCCGGACGTGGTGAAAACCGTCACCAATGAGGAAGTCACCCACGAGAGCCTCGGCGGTGCGTCCGTCCATGCCAACAAGTCCGGCGTTGTCGACGGTGCCTTCGAGAACGATATCGAGGCGCTGACGCAGATGCGCCGCCTGATCGACTTCCTGCCTCTGTCAAACCGCGAAGAGGCGCCCGTGCGCCCCGTGCACGACACGGTGGACCGCGTGGAAAACAGCCTCGACACGCTGATCCCGCCAAACCCGAACACGCCCTATGACATGAAGGAACTGATCACCAAGGTTGCCGACGAAGGCGACTTCTTCGAGATCAGCCCGAATTTCGGCGCCAACATCATCTGCGGCTTTGGCCGTATCGAAGGCTCCACGGTCGGCTTCGTTGCCAACCAGCCGATGACGCTTGCTGGCGTGCTCGACATCGACGCCTCCCGCAAGGCGGCCCGCTTCGTGCGCTTCTGCGACTGCTTCAATATTCCCGTGGTCACGTTCGTTGACGTGCCGGGCTTCATGCCGGGCACCAAGCAGGAATATGGCGGCCTCATCAAGCATGGCGCGAAACTGCTCTTCGCCTATGCCGAAGCCACCGTGCCGAAAGTCACCGTCATTACACGGAAGGCCTACGGCGGCGCCTATGACGTGATGAGCTCCAAGCACCTGCGCGGCGACGTGAACTATGCCTGGCCGACAGCCGAGATTGCCGTGATGGGCGCCAAGGGCGCGGTCGAGATCATCTACCGCAAGGAACTGGGCGACAAGGACAAGATCGCCGCGCGCACGAAGGAATACGAAGACAACTTCGCCAATCCCTATGTCGCCGCCCGCAAGGGCTATATCGACGACATCATCATGCCGCACTCCACCCGCAAACGCATCGCCAAATCCCTCCGCACCCTGCGCACCAAGCAGTTGGAGAACCCCTGGAAAAAGCACGATAACATTCCGCTTTAGCTATGCCTCGCGGGCAAGTCTTAATAGGTCTTCATAGGTGAATTCGGGTCTTTGGCCGAACAAGAAGCGTTTGATGTGACTTTCTAACATCTCCGGGCCTGTCTTCTCATTGAAGAGGTTCTTGATTTGAGTCCTGGGGATAGAAACTGAGTCTGTGAGCAGGCTTTTTCCCGATGCTCGGGATTTCGATACTAGCTCCTCTATGAAACGTTCTTTGCCCTTTCCAATCGCTTGTCTCTTCATAAAGCCTGCGAGAGTTTGAAGAAGAAATTGATCGGCCAACCAAAAGTCGTACCCCTTCAGTTGGGCAAGGGCCTGAGTGAAATCGTTTTTGTCGAGCAGAGTTTGGTAGAATTTGAGTGTGCTTCGCTCGAACTCTTTGACCTTCAATTCGTCTGTCGGGCCCAGAAAGCCTTGGAAGGGTGTGGCTTGTAAAATGCTGATGGCAAATATTGCATACATACTGAAGCAGCAGTTCGAAATGACTAATGCTCGGTTTCCGAATTTCGCATTTATTGGTCGAATAGCGTCGCATACGGCTTTCCACGAAATCCGCTCATTGTTGGTTCCAACAGAAATGCCCTCACTGTCGCCGTGACTGTCTATGTGAATAAGAGGCGGGGCATTCCGCAAGCTTTCGGCAAACAGATACCCTTCAAATTCGAAACGAGAAGTCGGTTCATGAATTGTGAGTCCGAGTTGAGCCTGCGCTGCTAGTATCGACAAGTCTTCGAGAACTCTGACGCTGGGGCCGCGTTCGTTGGGCGGCAATCCGCATATCCAGACAATGCGATTGTATTCGAACCCAGATATGAAGCTGACTGGCATTGTGATTGGACTCATAATCATTCCGCAAATCTGTTATCCTCAGATTTGTCCAACAAGTATACGGTATCCAATACTCAGGAAGCGTAGGGTGGGTTGAGCGTAGCGATACCCACCATCTTCCAGTTGCCCACCGCGTCCACGTCACGCACCCTGAACCAATGACCGCTCCCCTCCACATCCGCCCCACACGTCCCGCCGACAGCGCCGCCCTCGTCGCCGTCCTGCACGACACGTTCGAGTCCACTTGGCGCCCACAGATCACGCCCGCCGCCGAGGCAGCCTACCGGCAAGGCAACCGCCCCGCCGCCTATGTCGCCGAACGCGGCCATCTCTTCCATGTGGCGACCCGCGCGGGCGCCGTGGTCGGTCTCGTCGACTGGCAGAATGATTTCGTGAACGCGCTCCACGTTCATTCCGCCTACGCGCGCACCGGCGCTGGCGCGGCGCTGATGGACCTCGCCGAAGCCGAAATCGCCCGCGCCGGTTTCCCCGCCGCCCGGCTCGAAACCGACACGTTCAATACGCGCAGCCAGGCCTTCTATGCGGCGCGCGGCTATGTCGAAACGGGTCGGTATCCGGACATGGAATGGAACAGCGGCCTGACGACTCTCCTGCTGGAAAAGCGGCTCGGCTGACGTCGCCCGCTTGAACCTACCCAAAAGCCTCCCAAAACACCCCCTTGCTGCCCCCTAGGGAAACCCGCCTACATTCCTTCCATTGCCACCAAACACCGCCGTAACGTCGGCACAAAGGAAGGAACACACCCATGGCTGAAGCCTATATCTGCGCCGCCGTGCGCACCGCCGGGGGCCGTCGCAATGGCCGCCTCTCGGGCATCCACGCAAACGATCTCGGCGCCCGCGCGCTTGACGCCGTCGTCGCCCGCGCCGGTATCGACCCGTCGGTCATCGAAGACGTGATCTTCGGCTGCGTCACGCAGGCCGGTGAACAGGCTGGCCAGGTCGGCCGCATGGCCGTGCTCGCCTCGGGCCTGCCCGACAGCGTCCCCGCCGTCACCATCGACCGCCAGTGCGGCTCGTCGCAACAGGCGATCCAGTTCGCCGCGCAGGCCATCATGTCCGGCACGCAGGATGTCGTCATCGCGGGCGGCGTGGAATCAATGTCGCGCGCCGTCATGGGCTCGAACTACCTGCCGGGCTCCGGCATCTCGCCCATCTCCGAAACGATCAAGCAGAAATATGGCGTCAAAGGCTTCAGCCAGTTTGTCGGCGCTGAAATGGTCGCCAAGAAGCATGGCTTCACGCGCGACGACACAGATGCCTTCGGCGTCGAAAGCCAGCGCCGCGCCGCTGCCGCCACAGCCTCCGGTGCCTTCAAGGACGAAATCGTGCCCGTGGAAATCATCACGCCTGAAGGCGAGATCGCCATGCACGACACCGATGAAGGCATCCGCCCCGGCACTACGATGGAAGCCCTCGCGAGCCTCAAGACAATGGCTGAAGGCGGCATCCTCACCGCCGGTACGTCGAGCCAGATCTGCGACGGGTCGTCCGCCGTGCTCGTCGCTTCAGGGGAAGCCGTGAAGCGCTATGGCCTGACGCCGCTCGCCCGCATCCACAACCTAACCGTCACGGCGGGTGATCCGGTCATCATGCTGGAAGAGCCGCTCTTCGCCACCGACAAGGCGCTGGCCCGCGCAGGCATGAAGATCGGCGACATTGATCTTTATGAGGTCAACGAAGCCTTCGCCTCAATCCCGATGGCCTGGGCCAAGCATACGGGCGCAGACCCGGACAAGCTCAACGTCAATGGCGGCGCCATCGCCCTCGGCCACCCACTCGGCGCTACTGGCACCAAGCTGATGACCACGCTGATCTACGGCCTCAAGGCCCGCAACAAGCGCTGGGGCCTGCAAACCATGTGCGAAGGCGGCGGCGTCGCCAACGTCACCATCATCGAAATGGCGTAGCCATACTATCCCCCCTCTCCCTTGGGAGAGGGGCCGGGGGTAAGGGGACACCCCACTCTCCACCCAAAACCTTCGTTGCAGCGACGCCTCTGAACCGGCGTCGCTGCAGCCATTTCTAACTCCAGCAACTCCGCGACCCCTCACCCTCAATCCCTCTCCCGGGGGAGAGGGAAGCCCGAACTTATCCAACCCCAAAACACCCCGGCGTATAATACGCCCCGATGCCAGACTTCAGCCTCTTCCGCCCCATGCAGGGACTGCCTTGGTACCTCGTACCGATCTGGCCGCTGATCTATCTCCGCATCCAGCGCCTGCGGGCATGGTTCAAGGCAAACGGCGGCCCCGGTTCACAGATGCTCTGGGCCGTGACAAATCATGGCCGCGTGGACGTGGTCTATCTCTCCGACGACCTATCCGGGCATCGTTCGGGCAGTTTTCGGGCACCGGTCTCGCCTCGGCTGAGACTCGCCCTGGCCGACGAAACAATCACTCCGTGTCCCCTGCGCAGGCAGGGGCGGCGAATCCGGGCCAGCCGCACGCCCGCGCCCCTGCCTGCGCAGGCGAAACGGGCTTACTTGCTGCCGCTGCCGGACACCTGACCGCAACCTCAATCCCGAAAACCCGAAACCCACCCCCAAGCGCCCTCACAGGCGTCGCAAACATTTGCCCCCAATCTGGATTCCCCCGATCATCTGTGCCACCTAAACCGCTGAACGCGCCGCAAGGGCGCGCGACACGGCGGAGGAAACGCGATGATCAACCGGCTCACTCTTATGGCGCTGGGCGGCGCCTTCCTTCTCGGCGCTTGCGCCCACGAGGCAGAGGTTGCTCCCGCAACCATTATCGAGGCCGAAGCGCCTGAGGCACCGGAGCCGGTGACCGAATCCTATACCGTCCGCCTCTTCGGCGCCGATATCGGCGAGATGACGGCCGTGACCACAGGCCCCGGCATCAAGGTCGACTTCGAATACCGCAACAATGGCCGCGGGCCAACGATGGCCGAGACCATTCTCCTCGGCGAAGACGGCCTTCCCGTCAGCTGGACCGTCGACGGCAACACCACATTCGGCAACAAGGTCACCGAAACCTTCGCTCTCAATGACGGCACCGCCCGCTGGGTCGACACGACCGGCCCCGGCATGGCCGACGCCGACGCGGCGAAAATCTACATCGCCCAGAACGCCTCGCCTTATGCGCTCTCGGTCTATGCCCACGCCCTCCTCGCCGACGAGGACCAAACGCTCGCGGCTTATCCAGCCGGCATGCTGCATCTTGAGGAACTCGAAACCGTCACGGTCGAAGGCGGCCCGGAGCCCATCGGTACGACGGCCTATGCCCTGACGGGCGAAAGCCTCGACCCGACCTATTTCCTGATGGACGAGAATGACGCCTTCTTCGCCGTCATCAGCCCGCGCTTCCTCATCATCCGCAAAGGCTATGAAGCCGCCGACACTCAGCTCGCCACGCTCGCGACGCGCCTTGCTTCAGAGCGCTACGAGACGATCCAGGCCAAGACCGCCCATAATTACGGCACGCCCGTCCGCATCGCCGACGTGCGCATCTTTGATCCCGCCAGGAAGGCACTGACCGGCCCGGTCTCCGTTCTCGTCGAAGGCGCCACGATCAAGGCGATCGAAGCGGCGAATGCCAGCAACCCGAACGAAACGGTTATTGACGGCAACGGCGGAACCCTGATCCCCGGCCTGACAGACATGCATGGCCATGTCGGCCAGGACGATGCGCTGCTCAACATCGCCGCCGGCGTCACACTGATCCGCGACATGGGCAACGACAATGCGAAACTGGCCGAGCTGATCGGCAAGATCGATGACGGAACGCTTGCCGGCCCGCGCATCGTCAAGGACGGCTTCATCGAAGGCAAGAGCCCGTTCAACTCCAATAACGGCATCCTCGTCTCAACTGAGGAAGAAGCCGTCGCCGCCGTCGACTGGTATGCCGACCAGGGCGACTATTTCCAGATCAAGATCTACAACTCGATCAACCCGGCCTGGGTCCCCGCAATGGTCGCCGAAGCGAAGAAGCGCGGCCTCGGCGTCACCGGCCATGTCCCGGCCTTCACCAATGCCAACAACATGATCGAAGCCGGTTATGACGAGATGACCCATATCAACCAGGTCATGCTCGGCTGGGTGCTTGAGCCAACCGAGGATACACGCACGCTGCTGCGCCTCACCGCCCTTCAGCGCCTGCCCAAGGTCGACCTTGACAGCCCGCAGGTCCAGCACACGCTCGATCTCATGGTCGAGAACAAGGTCGCCATGGACCCGACCTATGCGATCCACGAGGCGCTGCTCCTCTCCCGCAACGGCGAAGTGCAGGCTGGCGTGATTGACTATATCGACCATATGCCTGTGGGCGAGCAGCGCGATGCCCGTGCCGCCTGGTCCAATATCGAAACGCCGGAAGATGACGCGGCCTATGCCGGCGCCTTCGACCAGATCACCGGCACGCTGAAGCGCATGAAGGATCGCGGCATCTTCATCCTGATGGGCACGGACATGGGCGGTGCCTTCAATCTGCACCGCGAACTGGAGCTCTACCAGAATATCGGCTTCACCCCGGCCGAGATCCTCGCCCGGGCCACACAGGAAGAAGCTGACTATATGGGGCTTGGCGACGAGCTTGGCTCGATCACGCCCGGCAAGAAGGCAGACTTCTTCCTGGTGCCCGATAACCCGGTCGACGACCTGAAGGCGATCAAGACGATCGAACTCGTGTCGAAGAACGGGACCATCTATTTCCCGACCGAGATCTACCCGTATTTCGGAATCGAGCCGTTCACCGAGGTTCCAGACGTGATGGCGCCTGCTTCGGCAAATTAGGGCGCTGCTACGCGCTTTCTGTAAAATCTGTTCCGGCAGACACTGCAGAAAGTTCAGCAAGCCTTAGCAAAATCTTACGGCCGCGGCGGCCCCGAAAGGGCATGCCGCGGCCTTTGTCGTTAACGCAATTGGTTGAATACTTTCGGAAAATTAACAGACGGGCCCCAAGGAAAGGGGCCGTCGTTAACTATCATTACCTATCTGCAAGAATGACGCGGCTTTAGGGCTTAGTTTACGGGTCCGGCGCATTGTGGGCGAAGGTTAATACCAAGCCTTCCGTTGTTAAGAGGTGATACAATGCTGAAGAAAACTGTGCGCTGGGGCGCAGACGTCGGCTGTCAGTCGAAAATCAAGCCGCTCGACCTGAAAGCTGACATGTCGGAGTTCGGTCTGAAGGGTAAGCTGGCCGAAGGCGAACTCGGCTTCAATCGGGCGCTGACCAAGCGCGACGCCAAGAAGGATGCCGAAGACGCAATCCCTGCGTCCGATGCGATCACGCAGGACCAGTGGAGCGAACGCGAACAGCAGATTGCAGAACGCGCGGAATCCGTGCGCCGGGGGCTCACCACCTGGCTCAGCACGACCGCAGCGGGCATCCGTAATTTCATTCACGACTGCACGCCCATCGACATCTATCCCGACCAGCTGCGCGAAGCGATCAAGTCGGAAGAGAACGAGTATCGTCACTACGAACTCGACGATGTCAGCGAGGCCAAGCAGAGCCATTCGGCGGCCATTGTGGAACTCCAGCAGTTCCGCGCGCGCCACGGCGACCGGATCGGTGACCGCACGCCGGACATCAAGAAGAATGTCGAGCAGACCGTCGCGATCCTCGTCTTCATCATGTTGCTTGAGGGCGGCTTCAACGCGCTCCTCTTCAAGGATGCGCAGGCCTCCGGTCTTCTCGGCGGCCTGATGATCGCCTTCGCCGTCAGCGCCGTGAACGTGTGCTTCGGTGTGATCACTGGCTTCTTCGGCATGCGCTATGCGCTGAACCATCCGCACATGGCCATGAAAATCATCGGCGGTGCTGTTCTGGCGGTCGGCCTGACAAGCGGCATCCTGCTGAACTTCTTTGTCGCGCATTTCCGCGACGCCGTTGAAACCGGCCTGATCGCTGCCACAGCCGCCGGCACGATGGGCGAGTTCTCGATGTTCCACATTGCGCCCGGCGATGTGATCACGGGCATGTTCCCGAACATCATTGGCCTGCACAGCTTCATCGCGCTTGGCCTCCTCTTCATGGGGCTCACCGTGTTCGGCCTCGCCGTCTACGAAGGCTATGACCGCATTTCCGACCGCTACCCCGGCTATGGCCGTGTCTGGCGCAAGGAGCGCAAGGCCTATGAGCGCCGCCAGCAGGTGCGCAACGACGTGCGCGACGACCTGTCGGACTATTTTACCCAATGCCGCATGTGGTTCGAGACCCAGCTCTCGCGTCACGTTTCGGCCAAGCGTGAAATCGAAAAGGCCCTGAACGAACTCGAAGCCCGCCGCGACATCGCCATGGCCATCGCCGCCAAGGCCGCTGACCAGGAGCGCTCGCTCAAGGTGGCTTACCGTCAGGCCCATCGCCGCGCCCGCAACCAGCTGCGCGACAAGCTCGGCGAGCAGGCCGCGTGCCCGGCCTATTTCGACGAGATCGTCACCCCCCAATTGCCGCCCTTCGATTATACGAAGGAACGTGATCAGGCGAATGCCGCTATCAAGGCAATCGACCAGAACCTGAAAGCACTGAACATGACCCGCGAGTGGCTGGAGCAACACATCCAGCAGGTCCAGAAGGGCCTCTCGAGCATCGACAAAAAAGTGGGCGAAGAAATCGAGAAGGTCCGTGAAGGCAAATCCGCCGGCAAGGCCTTCGTATCCGTGGACGAGGCTCGCCGCGCCTAGAAGCGGGCGGCAGGAGGCAAGACAATGGCGAGAAGACGCGAAAGAGGGCCCTGGTTCTGGCGTGGCATGATCGGCGCGATGCTGGCAGGTGTGTTCGGCCTGTTCGCGTTGGTGGCGTTCAACATTCCGCCGTCCGTCATGCCTGAAACCGCCTGCCGCGTGGACCGCAAGGACCCCGCCCATACCGTCATCCTGCTGGACCAGTCAGACCCGTTCAATCCGAACGACCTCGACTGGGTGCATGAGTTTGTCGACAACGAAGCCCGCGCCCTGCCCAAGTATGGCCGGCTGACCGTGATGACGCCGAATGCGGCGAGCCCGTTTGACCCGAAGGTCATCTTCGTCAGATGCTCGCCGGGCAGCGTCGCCGATGCCAACCCGATCACGCAGAACCCGAAGATGATTGAGCAGACCTGGCAGTCGACCTTCTACAAACCGCTGATCGCCGAAATCGAAACGGCCCTTCAGGATACGCGCCAGCCAAGTTCGCCCCTGTTTGAGTCGCTCTACACGATTGCCGACCGGGCCGACTTCCAGTCGACGGCCGAGAACCGCCGCGTCGTGGTCGTGTCGGACCTGATGCAGCACTCGGACGGCTTCTCGTTCTACAAGGTCGGCGCCGACTATGACGCCTATCTCGGCTCCAAGGCGGCCGAAACCAAGCCGCACATGGACCATGTCCAGGTTGTCGCCCGCATCGTGCCCCGGCAGATCTACGACCTGCCACTGGCCGACGTGAAGGCCTTCTGGCGGGCCTATTTCACCGAGGCTGGCGCTGAGTACGGCTCGGTCAACTAAGCGCCATGTATCGTGTTTCTTCTGGAGGCCGTCTCGCAAGAGGCGACTTTCCTGCGTTCCCGGCGCGTCAAAGATCGCCATTTCCCGGCGGTCTGCTTTGGTGTAATCGCGCGGCATGACTGATATCCGTCCCCTTCCGCATGTTCTGAACATCAAGCCCTATGTGCCCGGCGGCAAGCTGGCCGGCGCCAAGGGACGTGTGGCCATGCTGGCCTCCAATGAGAACCCCTTCGGGCCGAGCCCCAAGGCCATCGACGCCATGCGCGAGGCGGCGGGAAGCGTCCACGTCTATCCCGATCCCGGTTATGGCGCGCTGCGCGAGGCCATCGCTGCGGCGACCGGCATTGCCGATCCAAACCGGATTGCTGTCTCGTCCGGCTCCGACGAGATCATCCACTTGCTGACCCAGTGCTATGCCGGGCCCGGAGATGAGATTCTGCAAACCGAGCACGCCTTCTCGATGTACGCCGTCTCGGCCATGTCGCACGGCGCGACGTGCATTTCGGTGCCCGAGACGGACCTGACGGCGGGCGCCAATGCCATCCTCGGCGGCGTGTCGGAGCACACGAAAATCCTGTTCCTTGCGAACCCCAATAACCCGACCGGTACGATGATGACGGTCGAAGCGCTGACGGCCCTGCAGGACGCGCTGCCACCGCATGTCCTTTTCGTGATCGACGGCGCCTATGCCGAATATGTCAGCCCGGACTATGAGGCCGCTATCCGCGACCTTGTCGACCGGCGCAGCAATACGGTGATGATGCGCACCTTCTCCAAGATTCATGGATTGGCCGCCGCCCGCCTCGGCTGGGCTTACCTGCCGCAGGGTGTCTCAGAGGTGTTCCAGCGCATCCGCGGTCCCTTCAACGTGAACGGCCTCGCGGTCGCGGCGGGCATTGCCAGCATCGGCGACACGGAATTCCTGACCAAGAGCCGCGAGCACAATACGCTCTGGCGGGGCAAGTTGACCGAGGCGCTGAATGCCTTGGGCCTGCCGACGCCGCAGTCGCACGCGAACTTTGTGATTCCCGATTTCGGGACGGCTGAACGCGCGGCGGCGGCGAATGAATGGCTAAAGGCGCGCGACATTCTTGTGCGCGCTGTGGGTGGCTACGGCCTGCCGACGCGCCTGCGCATCAGCGTCGGCTCAGCTGAGGACAATGAGGCCGTGCTGGCAGCGTTGAAGGACTTCACCGCGTCGCACTGATATTGTCGATGAGGCGGGTCTTGCCCATCCATGCCGCGCCCAACAGCCGCGCGACGGTGCCCGGCGCGAGAGGGGTGTCTGGCAGGTCGAGAAGCGTGTCCGGATCGACCAGGCTGATATTGTCGAGCTTGCGGAAGCCTGCCGCCGTCACGAGGGCGCGCGCTTCGTCCAGCGCCACGGATGGCGTCACGCCGATAGCCAGCCGTACCGACGCGCGATGTAAAGCGGCCTGCAAGGCGCCAGCAGCGAATCGCTCATCGGCGGTCAGGTAGAGGTTGCGCGATGACTGGGCGAGGCCGTCAGCGTCCCGCGTCGTCTCTCCCCCGATGATATCCACAGGAAATCCGAGGTCGCGCACCATCCGGCGAATGATCTGAAGCTGCTGGTAGTCCTTCTCGCCGAAAACGGCGACGTCAGGCTGTGCGTGGAGGAAGAGGCGCGCCACCACAGTGGCCACACCATAGAAGAAATGGGGCCTGTAGACGCCATCCAGCAGGTCCGACATGCCTTCAACGCGCACATTCGTGGTGTTTCCGTCGGGATACATCTCTTCAACTGTTGGCAAATAAACGAGGTCGCAGCCGACCGATGCGAGCTTCGAAATGTCGGCTTCCGGGTCGCGCGGATAGGTGTCGAAATCCTCTCCGGGGGCAAATTGGGTGGGGTTCACGAAGATGCTGGCGACCGTGCGCGAGGCCTTTTCCCGTGCCTTTTCAACGAGGGAGAGGTGACCCCCATGCAAGGCACCCATCGTCGGCACGAAACCGACCGTCTCGCCTGCCTGTTTCCATGCCCGGATGTGCTGTCCCAACTCGGCGCGCGTGCGAACCACCGCAACCGGTTTACCTGTACTCGAATTCACTTTGAAAAGGCCCCGACTGGCTATGAAGTAAACGAGTTGTTAACCCAATCGAGGGAAATTTAAAGCCATGACACACCGCATCCTCGCTCCGATTAAGTCTTTCGCGCTTTCTGCAGCCCTTCGGGTCGCTGCTGGCAGGTTCAAAACACTTGAAGCCACGGCGCCAGAGCCGAGAATCAGGTCATTCGCACCTGAAGATATGTCTGACGACTGGATGTTTGAGGGGCGCGCCACGCCGGTTTCGGCAGACGCGCATGTCTTCTCGCGGGAGATGTCGCGCGTCTCCGGCGCCCTCAGTGGGCTGCGGTCGCTGCTCACACAGATTTCGGCGCATGCGCCAGTATATGATGCCATTCCGGAAGGTGCGCCGTTCGGCGCGCTCGTCGGTGACGCATTCCTCTTCGACGGTGAGCCGATGGCTGCAAGCTATGGCCCCGCACCGACCGAAGATGCCTACCTCTTTGAGGACGCACCTATGTATATGCCAGCTGCGACACGTCGTGGTAGTGAAGGCGTGTCGCGCGTCGCCTGAGGGCTTCGACCTTGTTTGTTTTAACCGCTGAGAACGTGTGGAGTCGCTCAACATGCCCGCTGATGGATTCGCCCCAGTAAGTCAGGTGGGTGTCCCGGACATGTCAGTGCAGCAACGCGACGCGCGTGTAATTGTCGTCGGCAATGAAAAAGGCGGCGCGGGCAAGTCGACCGTCTCCATGCACCTGTCCGTTGCGCTTATGCGCATGGGCAAGAAGGTCGGCATCGTTGACCTCGACGTGCGCCAGCGCACCCTGACCCGCTACCTGGAAAACCGCCTTCGCTGGATGCAGTCCACCGGCGCGAAGCTTCCGATGCCGGAAATCATCCGGGTCGACGCCAGCACCGAGCGCGACCTCGACAAGGCTGAAGCCGAAGAGACCGAGCGTTTCCTCTCCAGCCTCGCGCGCCTGAAGAAAGCCTGTGACTTCGTATTGGTCGATGCGCCCGGCGGCGACACGTTCCTGTCGCGTCTTGCGCATGTCAGCGCCGACAGCCTGATCACGCCGCTGAATGACAGCTTTGTCGACTTCGACCTCTTGGGCGACGTGAACCCGCAGACGCTGGAAGTCATCCGGCCGAGCTTCTATTCCGAGATGGTCTGGTCGTGCCGCAAGAAGAAGGCACAAGCCAGCCGCCGTCCGATCGACTGGATCGTGATGCGCAACCGCATGTCGCCCCTGGCGGCCAAGAACAAGGAACGCGTCGGCGAAGCGCTCGAGAACCTCTCCAAGCGCATCGGCTTCCGCCTTGCGCCGGGCCTGTCCGAGCGCGTCATCTATCGCGAACTCTTCCCGGCTGGTCTCACCCTGCTGGACCTCACCGAGAAGGGCTCGAACGTGTCCTTCACGATGAGCCACGTGGCCGCGCGCCAGGAAATGCGCGACCTGTTGATCGTCCTGCAGCTGCCGGAACTCGTAGGCGCCGAAATCGAGTTCTAGTGACGCGGTGTCCGGTCACGGATGCGGTCGAACCCTGCCTTGATCGTTGCAAACCGCTCGTCGACACCCGACTCGAACATGTTGTCGGTGAAGATGTACGGCCAGTCGCCCTCAATGCCCTCACGCACCAGTTCGCCGACATAAAGTGGATCAATCCCCTTGTTGATGAGATCGGCTGCCATCTGGGCGAATTCGGATTTTTCTGCCTCGGCAGCCGCGGCCTCCACGTCGATCTTGTCAGCATACCGGCCCGGCAGGTTGCGGCCTGACTCCATGATTTTCGTGCGGATGAAGCCGGGGCATAGCACCGAGACGCCGATGCCGCGCAGCCCGAGTTCCGGACGCAGGCCCTCTGACAGGGCGACCACGCCATACTTGGTGACATTGTAAGCGGGGGCAACAGCGGCGACGAGGCCAGCCATCGAGGCCGTTGAAACAATCTGGCCGCCTTCGCCATGCGATTCGATCAGCGGCCCAAAAATCTCGATGCCCCAGACGACCGACATCAGGTTCACGCCGATGGTCCAGTCCCAGGCCGCATCGTTCCACTGGCCATAGCCACCTGCACCGCCGACACCGGCATTGTTGACCAGGATATGGACCTTGCCGAAGCGTTCGATCGTTTCGTCGGCAGCGGCCTGCAACTGCTCCTTCAGGGAAACGTCCGCGATCACGCCGGCGATATCCGCATTGGTCTGCTTCAGGTTGCTGATCGCGGTGTCGAGCGCATCCTTCTCGATGTCGCACATCATCACTTTGACGCCCGCTTGCGCCAAGGCCGTCGCGATGCCCAGGCCGATGCCCGATGCCGCGCCTGTCACGAATGCTGTCTTGCCAACCAGATCTTTCATTTCCATCCCTCGTTTTCTTTCAGCATGCGCTCCGTGTGCAGCGGCTTCAACCCGTGACGCATCGGAACCCTAGGCAGGAATGGCCGCAACCCTTATAGGCCTCGCCCATGGCCACATTTCCCTTCCAGATCAAAGCCACCGAGGGCGCAGCCCGCACCGGTACGCTCACCACACCGCGCGGCGAAATCCGCACGCCAGCCTTCATGCCCGTGGGTACGGCGGGCACCGTCAAGGCGCTCTATATGGACCAGGTGAAGTCGGCGGGCGCCGATATCATCCTAGGGAACACCTATCACCTGATGCTGCGGCCTGGCGCGGAGCGCGTGAAGCGGCTCGGCGGCCTGCACAGCTTTGCCCACTGGGATGGCCCGATGCTAACCGACAGCGGCGGCTTTCAGGTCTGGAGCCTCGCCCAGCTGCGCAAGATGGATGCTGATGGCGTGACCTTCCAGAGCCATATCGATGGCTCCACGCACCGGCTGACACCCGCGCGCAGTATCGAGATACAGGCCGACCTGCTGGGCGCCGACATCTCCATGCAGCTCGACGAGTGCACCAACTTCCCATGCACCCATAAAGAAGCCGAACGCAGCCTCACGCTGTCGCTCGACTGGGGCCAGCGCTCGCTGGACGCCTTCGGTGACCGCGACAGCCAGACCCTGTTTGGCATCATTCAGGGCTCGAACTTTGCTGACCTGCGTGAGCAGTCGGCCAAGGGCGTCGTGGCGCAGGGCTTCGGGGGTATCGCGCTGGGCGGCCTCGCCGTCGGCGAGGGGCATGAACAGATGTGCGCGACCATCGACATGACCGTGCCGCACCTGCCGGGCCATCTGCCGCGCTATGTGATGGGCGTCGGAAAGCCCATCGACCTTGTGGAGAGCGTTGCGCGCGGCATCGACATGTTCGACTGCGTGCTGCCAACGCGCTCAGGTCGCCATGGGCAGGCCTGGACATGGGCTGGGCCCGTCAACGTCAAGAACGCGCAGTTCGCCGAAGACCTGTCTCCGATTGACGAGGGCGTCGATTGCCCGGCCAGCCGCGACTATTCGCGGGCCTATTACCACCACCTGTTCAAGGCGGGGGAGTATCTGGGACCCATGCTGCTCAGCTGGCACAACACCGCCTTCTTCCAGTCGCTGATGGCGGAGATCCGCCTCAGTATTCTGGAGGGACGGTTTGAAGCGCTTCGCTCTGAATTGGCGGTGCGGTGGGCCGGGACAAAGTCGTCTCCGAAGGCTGAACCTGAGGCATAGGTGCGGGCAGGGGCTGTGGCGTATCGCCCCTGAACTCGATCGAATGGTCCACAACCGGTTGGACCATGAAGTCTGGCCGGGCAGGGGGTGGGCATCCCTTAGCGAGACCATATCCCTTCAGGTAGGCGCGCTGCTGGGCGCCGATCTTGAAGGCACGGTTATATTTCTTCTCGTGGCTGTCAGCGCCCGAGGCCTTGCGAATGAGGCCGCGGAAAGGAATGAAACCGCGGGCTTCGGAGGCCAGCGCCTTGAGTGTCGCCTCGGCCGCCGAATCAGCCAGGATTTCCGTGCTCAGGCGGTCGTCAGGCTTGGGTGTGTCCCAGTCGGGGCCCAGAACCCTGTCGAGACTGGCGAGGCGGGCCTCGACATCCTCGCAGGTCATGTTCGGGGACAGCTCGTAAGGGCTCTCAACGCCCTCCAGAACCTGCGGAATCTCTTCCCGACGAAGGTTCAGGTCTTCGAGCGGCGACAGGGCGGCGTCCGGCAGGCCCTTCCGAGTCTGCGCAAGGGCGCTGTTCGCGGCCGTGCTGACATCGTCGCGCAGGGACGGGCTGGCGGTGTTCTCGACAAGTTGGCTGGACTGCGGGCTACTCGCGCAGGCGGCCAGGCCCAATGAGAGGGCCAGATAGGCGATTTTTGTGCTCATGAGGCGAGGGTGAAGTGAAAAATATGGCGACATCAAGCCATCCTGTGCAGGTAGCGGTTGACCCGGAAGGCGCCGTTGCCTAAATGGCGCCTTCGGCGTGCCCATAGCTCAGCTGGTAGAGCAACTGACTTTTAATCAGTAGGTCGCAGGTTCGAACCCTGCTGGGCACACCATCCCCCCTCTTTCAAACAGATTACGCCCTTGAAAGAGCGGGACGCGGCGCCGGATCGCGAAGCCGATCTGCGCCAAGATATTTCCCTGCCAGAGCCCGTATCGCAGCCCTGTATGGCCTCAGAACTCCTATAGGACGGGCAGGTATGCCGTCGGCGGGGAACGCGCGGCCCTCTCAGCCATTGGTTCTTCAGACATGAAGGAGATCCAGATGACCCAGGAAAAAGCCGACAAAGACCCGCAACGCGAACAGGACCTCAGCGAGCAGCGCGGCTATGGCGAAACGCCCGGCCGCAAGGACGAGACCGCCGAATCAGGTTTTCGCCGTGGCGAGGCCACAGACATGGGCGATGATCATGGTGTGCTGCGCAACGATGGCCAGCCCCGGCCCAAAGGGGATGACAGCGTGCATATAGATGCGCAGCGCAATCCCGTAGTGAGCCCCCGTGATGAGCGCATGCCGAACACGCCGGATACGCTGAACGCCGACAAGGGCAGCCGCAAGGCCACGCCCGGCGCCCTTAAGGCAGCGCCTGACACTGAAATACTGGAAGATGCTTATTCGAAGAACGATCCCGGCGTAGAGACCAAGCGCTAGCGACTGCGCTTGCTTGGGTGCCGTCTAAGCCTATAAGCAGCCCCAAGGTTGCTTAGACATGCCCATGAACGGAAATCGCAGGAAGCGCGCCGCATTGCGCGACGAGATACTGGCCCGAGCAAAGGACCAGGTCCTGCTGATGGGCATTCTGAACGTCACGCCCGATTCCTTTTCGGACGGAGGCATGTTCATAGATCCGCGCGCGGCGCTCGAACAGGCCGAGGCGCTGGATGGCGCCGGAGCCGACATTATCGACGTTGGCGGGGAATCGACGCGGCCGGGCGCTGCGCCTGTCAGTGCGGAAGACGAGACAGCGCGTGTGCTGGCTGTGATACCCGGTCTTTGCGCCAGCTATTCCCGGATTGTCTCCATCGACACATACAAGGCCGAGGTGGCCCGTGCAGCGGTCGAAGCAGGCGCCGTCATCATCAATGATGTCTGGGGCATGACGCGAGATCTGGGCATGGCTCAGGTTGTGGCCGAAACGGAAAGCGCTGTGGTCGTTACCTATAATCGCGGCGACATACAGCCCGAGATCAACATTGCCGACGACATGCGGGACTTCTTCGCCAACGCTTTCGCCATGGCGACAGCGGCGGGCATTCCGCGTGAACATGTGATTCTCGATCCGGGCGTCGGCTTCGGTAAGACGTGGCAGCAGAATTTTGACGTGTTGGCCCGGCTCGATGTGCTGATGGATTTCGGCGTGCCGGTTCTGGTGGGCGTATCGCGCAAGTCTTTCATTGGCCGCCTTCTGGAACGCGAAGTGCAGGACCGGCTGATCGGCACGCTTGCCGCAGGGCTCGCCAGCGTCCAGAGAGGCGCCACGATCCTGCGGGTGCACGATGTTGCTGCACACGCGGACGCCCTGAAGATGCTGAAGGCGATAGACGAGGCAGGATGACCGACCGGATTTTCGTTTCGAACCTGCACATCCATGGCCACCACGGTGTCATGGCTGCGGAAAAGTCACTCGGCCAGCGCTTCATGGTGGATATCGATTGCGCGGTAGAGCGGCCAGCCAATGCTGCTGACCAGATGAGCGATACGGTTCACTATGGTGAGCTGTGTGACCTGGCGACTGAGGTGTCGGCGGCGACGGTGTTCAACCTGATTGAAACGCTGGCGCACAAGCTGGCTGAGGCCATCCTGCAAAAATTCGAGCTTGTTCAGACTGTTACGATCACGGTGCGCAAGCCGTCGGCGCCGATCAAGTATGCCGTTGACCATGTCGGCGTGTCCGTGACGCGCAGCCGCCATGGCTGAGGCCGCGCTGGGGCTTGGGTCGAACATGGGTGACCGTGTGGACCATCTTGTGACCGCTTTGAGGGCTATCGAGTCCATTCCCGGGTGCTTCCGAGTCCGTTCCTCGTCCGTTTACCGGACACGGCCCTGGGGCAACACAGACCAGGACGACTTCCTGAACCTTTGTGCCTTGATCGAGACCGATCTGGGGCCGCTCGACCTTCTGGCGGCGGTGAAGGGCATTGAGCGCGATCTGGGACGTGTGGAGCGGGAGCGCTGGGGGCCGCGCGAGATCGATATCGACATTCTGACGATGGACGGCGTGACGCTGGAGAGCGACATGCTGACCCTGCCGCATGCGCGCCTCACGGAGCGCCTGTTCGTGCTGATGCCTCTGGCGGAGATTGCGCCGGGCCTGGTGGTGAATGGGGCGCCTGTAAAGGAAACGGCCCGCGCGCTGGAAGCGGCGGGCCGTCCGGATGATTGCGTATTGGATGCGGACGCGTCTGAGACGATCCGGGCCGCTTTCGCCGCCTAGAGGTTCTTGACGATATCCTCGACCATCTTCTTGGCGTCTGCGAGCAGCATCATCGTGTTGTCGCGGAAGAAGAGTTCATTCTCGACACCGGCATAGCCCGAGCCCATCGAGCGCTTGATGAAGAGGACGGTCCGGGCATTTTCCACATCGAGGACAGGCATGCCGTAGATTGGCGATGACTTGTCGGTCTTGGCTGACGGGTTGGTGACGTCATTGGCGCCGATCACGAAGGCGACGTCGGCCGTGCTGAACTCGGAGTTGATGTCGTCCAGCTCGAACACTTCGTCATAGGGCACCTGCGCCTCGGCAAGGAGCACGTTCATGTGTCCGGGCATGCGGCCTGCAACAGGGTGGATGGCGTATTTCACTTCGACGCCTTCTTCCTTGAGCTTGTCGCACATCTCTTTCAGGGCGTGCTGAGCCTGGGCGACCGCCATGCCGTAGCCGGGCACGATGATGACCTTGGAGGCGTTCTTCATGATGAAGGCTGCATCCTCGGCCGAGCCGCGCTTGTAGGGACGGTCGATCTTTTCGCCGCCGGCCGCTGCTGCCGCATCGTCGCCGCCGAAGCCGCCGAGGATGACCGAGATGAAGCTGCGGTTCATGCCCTTGCACATGATGTAGGAAAGGATCGCGCCCGATGAGCCGACGAGCGCGCCGGTGATGATCAGGGCGAAGTTACCGAGCGTGAAGCCGAGCGCCGCCGCTGCCCAACCCGAATAGGAGTTCAGCATCGACACGACGACGGGCATGTCGGCGCCGCCAATCGGGATGATCAGCGTGATGCCCATGACCAAAGCGAGGGCTGTGAGCAGCAGGAAGGCCCAGTGTGCGTGGCCATGGCTGGTCACTAGGATGACCACGAGGGCAACGATGCCCAGAGCCAGCGCGATGTTCAGGATATGCCGGCCCGGCAGCATGATCGGCGCGCCGCCCATGTTGCCGTTGAGCTTGGCGAAGGCGATCAGCGAGCCGGTGAAGGTGAGCGCGCCGATGGCGGCACCAAGCGAAAGCTCGATCAGGGAGGCGCCGTGGATGCCTTGTGCGTCAGCGATGCCGAAGCCGATCGGCGCATAAAGCGCAGCGCCGGCGACCAGCACGGCAGCGAGGCCGACGAGGCTGTGGAAGGCGGCGACGAGCTGAGGCATCGACGTCATGGCGATGCGTTTGGCGATGACGGCGCCAATGGTGCCGCCGATGGCGACGGCGCCGAGAATGATGCCCCAGGTGGCGAGATCAAGCTGGTTCCAGAGGAGGGCAATGGTCGTGCCGACCGCGATGGCCATGCCGATCATGCCATTCTGGTTGCCCCTGCGGCTAGTCGCCGGGCTGGAAAGGCCACGCAGGGCGAGGATGAAGAGCACGCCTGCGACGAGGTAGAGCGCGGGCGCCCAGGTGGAGTGGAAACTGTCCATCAGACTACTCCCCCTTCTTTTTATACATGGCCAGCATGCGCTGGGTGACGAGGAAGCCGCCGAAGATGTTGACGCTGGCGAGCATCACGGCAACGCCGCCGAGGATCTTGGCGATCCAGTTGTCGGCGGTGAGGCCGGCAGCGGCAGCCGCGACGAGTGCGCCAACGATGATCACGGACGAGATGGCGTTGGTAACGGCCATCAGCGGCGTGTGCAGGGCGGGTGTGACGCTCCACACGACGTAATAGCCGATGAAGCAGGCCAGCACGAAAATGGCGGCGAGGAAGATGGTGGGGTTAACGCCGCCGGCGTCTGCAAAGGCAGGCGCAGCGAGGAGGAACGCCGTGGCGGCGAGGCTGCTGAGGCGTTTCATGATTTCACCCTGTCATTCACGGTTTCGCCATTGCGCGTGAGCAGCATGGCGGTGACGATTTCGTCATCGGTATCGAGGTTGAGCGCGCCGGTTTCAGCCGTCACGAGCGGCAGGAAAGCCAGCAGGTTCTTGGCGAAGAGCGAGCTCGCATCGGCGGGCAGGCGGGCAGGGAGGTTTGAGAAGCCAGCAAGCTTCACGCCGCCGACATCGACAATCTCGTCGGATTTCGACAGTGGGCAGTTGCCGCCTTGTGACACGGCCATGTCGATGACGACCGAACCGGGCTTCATCGTTTTCACCATGGCCTCGGTGACGAGGACGGGCGCTGCGCGACCGGGAATCAGGGCCGTCGTGATGACGATGTCCTGCTTGGTGATGTGGCTGGCGGTGAGTTCGGCCTGCTTGGCCTGATATTCCGGCGACATCTGCTTGGCGTAGCCGCCAGCGGTTTCAGCGGCCTTGAACTCTTCATCCTCGACCGCGATGAACTTGGCGCCGAGCGAGGCGACCTGTTCCTTGGCGGCGGGGCGAACGTCGGTTGCCGTAACGACAGCCCCAAGACGACGGGCGGTGGCAATGGCCTGGAGGCCGGCAACGCCGACGCCCATGACGAATACCTTGGCCGGAGCAATTGTGCCGGCGGCTGTCATCATCATTGGCATGGCGCGGCCATAGATCTGTGCGCCTTCGATGACGGCGCGGTAGCCTGCGAGGTTGGATTGGGAAGAGAGGGCGTCCATGGACTGCGCGCGGGATATGCGCGGGGTGAATTCCATCGACAGGGCTGCGATTTTCTTGGCGTTGAGCGCGTCCAGCAGGCCGGGCTCAAGCGCGAACGGGTCCATCAGCGTGATCAGGGCAACGCCGTCCGGAAGGGCTGCCACTTCGGCAACTTCCGGCACACGCACCTTGAACACCACATCGGCACCCTTGGCGGTTTCGGCGGCATCGCTGCCAATCCTTGCGCCTTCGGCCTTGTAGGCATCATCCATAAAGCCTGCGACTGTTCCCGCCCCCGATTCAACGGTTACGGAATGTCCCAGACCAACCAACTTCTTGACGGTCTCCGGTGTTGCGGCCACACGGGTCTCACCGGAGCGTCGCTCCCTCAGCACTGATATTTTCATGGGAGGGAGATAGGGGCAATTTATTGCCTCACGCAACACCAAATTTGGAGATCAGGGGCATGAGTATGTTTAGTTTGGCTAATCGGACGGCGCTGGTAACGGGCGCATCAAGCGGGTTGGGCCGCCACTTCGCAGGTGTGCTGGCAGATGCGGGCGCACATGTTGTGTTGGCAGCGCGGCGCATGGATCGCCTTGAAGAAGTGGCTGCCGAGATCGAAAAAAGGGGCGGCAAGGCGATGGTTGTCGCAATGGACGTGACCAGCGATGCGAGTGTCGTCGAAGCGTTTGCGACGATTGGCGAATCCCAGGGCCGGCCCTGCGACCTGATCATCAACAATTCCGGCATGTCGCGCGAAGGCTGGTTTCGCGAGATGGCCGAAGATGACTGGAATGCCGTCATCGACACGAATCTCACCGGCGTGTGGCGCGTCGCCAAGCATGGCGCCAATGCGATGGTGGCGGCTGGCGTGAAGGGATCAATCGTCAATATTGCTTCGATCACGGCGCACCGGCCACAGATGATGACCACGGCCTATTGTGTTTCGAAGGCGGGGGTGGATCACATGACCCGGCACATGGCGCTGGAGATGGCGCGTTTCGGGGTGCGTGTGAACGCGATCTCGCCAGGCTATTTCAAGACCGAGATCAACGATGATTATCTCGACTCGGACGCGGGTGATGCGATGCGCAAGCGCGTGCCGATGCGCCGCTTCGGGGAATATGGTGAGCTGGACGGCGCCATGCTGCTGCTCTCGTCGGATGCGGGCAGTTTCATGACCGGGTCGACGATTGTGGTCGATGGCGGGCATCTCCTGATGCCGCTCTGATCGGCGCCTTCTAAGGTCAACAAAGGCCTAACCATTTCGATACGCTCCGTTAGGCAAAACTTAGGGCCTGTCTGCCATAAGCCGGTAACCAATCCACCGGAGAGACCCATGGCTGCCCAGCCCGTCGAAAAGCCACTGCCGCAGGCCGAAGCCGACCGGCCATCTGTCGAGAGCCCTGTAAAGGCTGTCGAAAGCCATGGCGCGCTCCGTCATGTGGCCTCGCCCGCGCATGCGCTTCAGGCCCGTATCGCCGCCAGCCTGAACACGTCTTACCATTTCTCCGGGCGCCGCATTTTGGCGACTGTACTGGTCATGCTACTGTCCACGTGCGTGGCAGGGATCATTATTTACAGCGCGCTCGTCTAGGCGCCTCCATCTGGCCTTGGCGTCCATTCCGGGCGATAGGGTATTCCAAATCTGATCGTTTATAGGAGCCTTAGATGCGCGTCAGGAAAGCAGTTCTCCCGGTTGCGGGCTTTGGTACACGGGTCCTGCCCGCCACGAAAACCATTCCCAAGGAGATGCTGCCGGTCGTTGACCGGCCTGCAATCCAGTACGTCGTCGACGAGGCCCTTGAAGCGGGGATTGAGCACATCGTCTTCGTGACAGGCCGCAACAAGGGCGCCATCGAGGACTATTTCGATATCTCCTACGAGCTTGAAGAATCCCTCAAGAAAAAGAACAAGACAGCGATCCTCGAGCAAGTCCAGCAGACCGTGATGCCCGCTGGCACCGCAAGCTTTGTGCGCCAGCAATCTCCGCTCGGCCTTGGCCATGCGATCTGGTGCGCGCGCGATATCATTGGCAATGAGCCGTTTGCGGTCCTGCTGCCGGATGTGATCGTCAAGGGAAAGCCGTCCTGCCTTGCGCAGATGGTGAAGGCCTATGACGAAGTCGGCGGCAATATCGTGGCTGTCGACCCTGTGCCGATGGAGCGCGTGTCGTCCTATGGCGTGATTGCACCAGAGTCGCGGGATGGCCGTCTGATCAAGATGTCGGGCATGGTTGAGAAGCCGCCGATGGAATCAGCACCGTCGAACCTCAAGATCACCGGGCGCTATATCCTGCAGCCTGAAATCTTCGGCCTTCTGGCTGACCAGGCGGCAGGTGCGGGCGGCGAGATCCAGCTGACCGACGCCATGGCGCGCCAGATGGAAACGCAGGCCTATTACGCCTATGAATTCGAAGGCCGCGAATATGATTGCGGTTCGAAGCTCGGCTATTTCGAGGCGGTTCTCGCCTATGCACTCGACAATCCGGAAACGGCTGAGGGCGCACGCGAGCTGGTCAAAAAGATGGCTGCCGGGTTCTAGGACAGGCGCCTTTCGGGTTCCTGCACATCATATTGCTGTCTGTTACGCTGTTTTGATCGGCGGATCGCGAATGCGGTTTGAATTGGATTGCATGCAGGTCTAAGGGCCTGGCGCATGACAGAGACCCTTTCCCTCCCGACTTTCGATGATGTCCTGGCCGCTGAAAAGCGGATTGCAGGTGTCGTGCGTGAAACGCCAATCCTGACCCATGCGGCGCTTGATGCAGCGGCTGGGGCTGAGCTGCTGGTGAAGGCCGAATGCCTGCAGGTGACGGGCAGTTTCAAGATACGCGGTGCGATGAACCGGTTGGCGCAGATACCCGAAGCGGGGCGCAAAGCGGGTGTCGTGGCATTCTCCTCAGGCAACCACGCGCAGGGCGTGGCGCGGGCTGCGCGGCTGCTGGGCATGCCGGCGCTGATCGTGATGCCGTCCGATGCACCGCAGGTGAAGGTGGACGGCGTGCTGGCGGATGGCGGCGAAGTGCACCTCTATGATCGCAACACCGAAGACCGCGAGGCGATTGCCCGCGATATTGCGGCGGCGCGCGGCGGGGCGATTGTCGTGCCCGCCTTTGATGATTTCAACGTGATTGCCGGGCAGGGCACGCTGGGGCTGGAATTTGCGCGCCAGGCAGCGGCCATGGGCAAGCCGCTGGACCACCTGATCTGCTGCGCTGGCGGCGGCGGGCTGATCAGCGGCGTCGCGCTGGCCTTTGAAGGCCTGTCGGCCGGCACGAAAATATGGACGGCGGAACCGGAGACCCATGACGACTGGGCGAAGTCTCTATCGGCTGGGGAGCTCGTGGCCAATGCGCCGGGCATGCGCACCTTTTGCGATGCGATCGTGACACCGCAGCCGGGCAACCTGACCTTTGCGATCGGCAAGCGCTTGCTGGCAGGCGGGTTGGCGGTCAGCGATGCCGAAGTTCGCGACGCGATGCGGCAGGCCTTCCGGTATCTCAAGATCGTGGGCGAGCCGGGCGGCAGTGCGGCACTGGCAGCGGCGGTGCGCGGTTTGCCGGAAGCGATGCGCGGCACACGCGTCGGCGTCATCGTGACAGGCGGGAATGTCGATGCGGCCCTGTTTGCCGACGTGATCGGACGCGCCGACTAAGTTTCGCGGTTGCTTCGTGCTAGGATGGTGGCGACCTGCAGAGGAGCACCCATGAAACAGTTGAACAGTCGGTGTTGCATTGCGGGCGGTGGGCCAGCCGGGCTGATCATGGGCTACCTTCTGGCGCGGGCGGGCGTCGACGTCATCGTGCTGGAGAAGCACGCCGACTTCCTGCGCGATTTTCGCGGCGACACGGTCCATCCGTCGACGCTGCAATTGTTCAAGGAACTGGGGCTTGATGGTGGGTTGCTGACGCGGCCCTACCAGAAGACCGAGCACCTGATGGTGAGCATTTCGGGCAAGCCCTACAAGGTGGCCGATTTCAGCCGCCTGCCGCTGGAGCACGGTTTCATCGCGATGATGCCGCAATGGGACTTGCTGGATTTCGTGGCCGACACGGCGCGCGCACTGCCGAATTTCCGCCTGTTGATGTCGACCAAGGCTGAAACGCTGATCGAAGAAGACGGCAAGGTTGTGGGCCTGCGCGCGGAAGGAGCGGATGGGGCACTGGAGATACGCAGCGTGCTGACTGTGGCAGCTGACGGGCGCGGCTCGCGCCTGCGCGACCAGTCCGGCCTCGAGGTGGAGGATATGGGCGCGCCGATAGACGTCTTCTGGATGCGGCTGCCGCGTGCCGCGGATATGGCCCTCGACTCGATGGCGGTCGCCAATGCCGACGGCTTTCTGGTGCTGATCAACCGGGGCGACTATTGGCAATGTGCTTTGCCTTTCCCGAAAGGCGCGGCTGATGCGATGCGCGCAGAGGGGCTGGAGGCGTTTCGTGAGCGGATCGGACGGTTGGCGCCAGACCTTGCGCCGGTTACGGGCGAGATAAAGAGCTGGGATGAAGTGAAACTGCTGACCGTGCAGATGGACCGGTTGAAAACATGGTGGCGAACCGGGCTGCTCTGCATTGGTGATGCGGCGCATGCGATGTCACCGATTGGCGGGGTGGGGATCAACCTGGCGGTTCAGGACGCGGCGGCAGCGGCACGCATGCTGGCACCGGGCCTGCGCGAGGGGCGGGTGCCCGACGCGATGCTGGCCGCCGTGCAGAAGCGGCGCGACTGGCCAGCGCGCATGACACAGCGCGCGCAGATTGCGGCGCAGGACCGTGTGCTTGTGCCCGTCATTCGCGGCGGCGCGGCGCTGAAGGCGCCTTTCATTCTCAAACTGATTGACCGCGTTCCGATCCTGCAGGGGCTGGCCGCCCGGGCTGTGGGCATGGGACTGAGGCCGGAGCATTGGCCGGCTGAGAGCTGATGCATGTGGAGCTGACCTTTTTTCCCGGCATTCGACGCCTTATTTTGGTGACATGACACAACGCGTTTACTGCGCCATCGGCGACATTCACGGCGAGCTTGACCGCTTGAAGGACCTGCATGAGCGGGTGGCCTTTCATGCGCGCAGGCAATTGCGTGATGCGGACGTGACTCTGGTGCACCTTGGCGACCTGATCGACCGGGGGCAGGATTCCTGCGGCGTGGTGGAATACCTGATCGATCTTGAAGCGCGGATCGGCCCGCGCGCCGTCACGCTGCGCGGCAATCACGAGCAGATGATGATCGACGCCGTGCGCGAGGAGACGGCAGAGTCTCTCAGCTACTGGCTGAAATGGGGCGGCGAGGAAACGATGGACAGTTATCGCCGCCGGGGACTCGATGGGCCGCCTGACCACCATCTCGACTGGCTGCAGTCCCTTCCAACCGTGCATCGTGACGAGAAACATGGGCTTGTCTTCGTGCATGCCGGTGTCGACCCGATCCATTTTCCGGATTGCGGCGAGCACGTGCAGATGTGGACCCGGCGCAAGGATTTCTTCGACGCCACTTGCTGGACATCACCTGACCTTGCTGGACAGACTGTGGTGCATGGACACTCTCCGACGGACGATAATGAGCCGGACGTGGCGCATGGTGGGCGGCGCATCAATGTCGACACCGGCGCCGTATTTGGCGGCCAGCTGACGGCGGCGATCCTGGTGCCGGGCAAGGCGCCGACCTTCCTTCATAGCTAAGGAAAGTGCGCGCAGGACATATGCCAGCGGAGCATGTTTTGCGCGCAAAGGCATGATTCATTTGCGCTTAATATAAATTGCTTTTTGGTTAATAGGGCGTTCTGCCGCCGGCCAAGATTTGGCCCGCAGTCTTCAATAGACCTTATCGCCTCGTACCTAATATCCCAATCTGACCCAATCGCGGGGCGTGGACTGGGAGGCACGAAACGATGAAGCCAACAACGCTGATAAGCCTCGGCCTGTCGCTCGTATTGGGCGCCGGAGCGGTTTTTCTGGGCCGCAGCTACATGACGTCCGACAAGAACGAGGCATCTGCAGCAAGCATCGTGCCAGCTGTCGAGATGTCCTCCTTGCTCGTCGCATCGTCCGTGATCGAGACGGGCGACCTGATTGACCATTCCACACTTAAGGCAACGCCGTGGCCGGCAGATGCCGTGCCCGCAGATGCGGTCCGCAGCCTGGAGGACCTCAAGGACGTGGCCTATGCGCGTGGCCTGATCGTTCCCGGCGAGCCGCTGATGCGTACAAAGATTGATGAAACAGGATCCGTGCTGACCCTGGCAGCAGCGATTGCGCCCGGCATGCGCGCGGTTGCTGTCGTGGTCGGAAGCGATACGGGCGTGGCGGGTTTTGTGCTGCCGGGAGACCGGGTGGATGTGAACGAGTTCATACCCCGCGAAGAGGCGAGCGGCGGCAGGGCGCTCGATGGCGAGCGAATGTCGGGCAATGTGATTGCGCGTACGGTCATCAAGAATGTGAAAGTACTGGCCATCGACCAGACATTTGATGCGGGCCTGGAAGGGGCACTGCCCTCGAACACTGTGACGCTGGAAGTTTCGCCCGATGACGCACTGATGCTTGGGGCAGCCAGTCAACGCGGTGCGCTTGGGCTGGCCCTGATCGGTCGGAAGGAAGAGGCAGAGGTCGTGGCGGAAATCCGCCGGACGCCGGTACCTGTGGCCCGGCCTCGCATTGTGCGGGCACCGTCCACGGCGCGCATCCGCGTGATCAATGGCGATGCCGAGACAGAAGTGACAACGCCGGTGGCCGCGCCAAAAGCGCTGGCCGGGGGAGCAGGCAAATGAAGATGACACACAGGTTTTGCGCGGTCGGCCTTGCGCTGGCTGCGATGATGGCGCCGCCGGCTTTTGCCTGGCTGCAGCGTAGCGCGCCGGAGGGCGCAGATGTGCTCGTGCTGGAAAAGGGCCGCTCCACTGTTGTGGAAGCCGAGGCGAAGTTTGCCACGCTTGTTGTCGCTGATCCGGAGATTGCAGATGCAATGGCGACGTCCGACCGGTCGTTCTTCCTGCGTGGCAAGGTGCCCGGCACGACCACCGTGCTGATCTATAATGCGGCGGGCGAGATTGCCGAACTGATTGATGTCGAGGTGGAGCTGGGGCTCGACGAGCTGCGCACTGACCTGAAGAACCTTTTGCCGGGCGAGGATATCAACGTCTATCCCGTGCATGACGGCCTGTTCCTTGATGGCAAGGTGACCACGGCAGCCGCCGCCGAGATGGCGCTGCAGCTGGCCGAGCGGCACGTGCCGGGCGGTGTGGCCAACGGGTTGTCTGTCGGGCAGAGCCAGCAGGTGCTTCTGGAAGTGCGCTTTGTCGAGGCGAGCCGCACGGCCGTGAAGGAGATCGGCTTTGGCAATTCGTTCGATGCGAATGATGTTGTGGGTGTGACCGATAGCGGAACCGTTTCAGGCGTCGCGGAAAAGACCATCGCGCTGTTCACCAATGTCGGAAACGAGAATGTCGACATCACGCTGCGGGCGCTCGAACAGAAGGGCGTGATCCGTACACTGGCGGAACCGAACCTCGTGGCGCTTTCGGGCGATACGGCGAGCTTCCTGGCCGGCGGGGAATATCCAATCCCGGTGTCGAGCACGAATGGCGAGATCACGGTCGAGTTCAAGAAGTTTGGCGTGAGCCTGGATTTCACGCCGACTGTCTTGGGCGATGGCCTTGTGAACCTGCGTGTGCGCCCTGAGGTTTCAGCGCTGGATCGCGGCAATGGCATCCGCGCGAACAATATCGAGATTCCGGGCATTTCGGTGCGGCGTGCAGACACGACCATCGAGCTGCATGATGGGCAGGCGTTTGCCATCGCGGGCCTGCTTCAGAACGACTATTCCAATGATGTGCGCCAGACGCCGTGGCTCGGCAGTGTGCCGATCCTCGGCAACCTGTTTGCGTCCAAACGCTACCAGAAGAACGAGAGCGAACTGGTGATCATCGTGACACCGCGTCTCGTGCAGCCGGCGGCGCATCCGGGCATGCTGGACACACCGTTCGACGCATTCGCCGAACCGACGGAAGCGGAACTCTTCCTGCTCGACAAGACGGCGATTGTTCAATCCGCAGGTAAAGGAGCCGCACAATGAAACGTGTTTTGAAAGCAGTTGGTGTGGTGGCGGGTATGTCTTTGCTGACGGGCTGTGCGAGCTTTGACCATCAGGATGTGTACCTGCTGGGCGGCGCGAATGAACAGAATATCGCGGCGCAATCTGTGCGCGATGTGAACCTGCCGAATTCCCGTGAGGTCGAGGCCTCGTCGGGTGTCCGCGCCGTCAAGGCTGTGAAGGCCCTCAATGAGGGCAAGACGCAGGAGCTGGGACAGGCTTCAGCGAACCAGACAGGTAGCTGACATGTTTGAACCCGTCCGAAAGACAGACGCCAGTGGGCCGCCCTCCGGCCGCATCATTCCGACACTTGCCGTGCTGGCGCGCCCCGCGTTGATGGAGGCGCTTCAGGGATGCTGCGCCGAACTCTCTGACCTCGCTGGCCTGTCGGCTTCCGAGATCGTCCTGCGTCATGGCGGCGGCCTTGTGCTCGTTGAACAGGGCGTCACCGGTTATGATCAGGTGATCCTCACGCTGGCCGTCGAGCGACCCGGTACGGCGGTTATTGTCATTTCAGACCAGTTGCCTGGGCACATGGTGCGGGCTTTGATGAAGCTGGATGCTTCCGATATCGTGCCGACCTCTGCGGGCGTCGAGGAAATCATCGACGTGGCGGAGCAGCTGCGCGAGACGCAGTCCATCCAGGGGTCGGGCGCGACATCGAAATGCTGGGCCTTCCGCGGCGCTGTGGGTGGCGCGGGTGTCTCGACACTGGCCATCGAAAGCGCCTTCAGCCTCGCGCGCAAGGTCGGGCCGGGCAAGGTCTGCCTTGTCGATCTCAATCTTGCTGACGGGATGACAACGTCGTTTCTGGAAGCCGTCCCGAAGCTTGACCTGAATGCATTGGCGGCAGCGCCGGAGCGGCTGGACCAGCGCCTTCTGGCGGCCTGGTGCTGGGAGCATGAAGACGGCGTGTCGCTGATCGCGGCGCCGCGTAACCCGGATGCGGACCTGCTGGCGACGGAAGGGGCGATCCTGCGCCTGCTGGACGTGGCCTGTAGTGCGTTCGAATATGTAATCGTGGACATGCCCCGCCACATGATGCCCTGGACCAAATCGGTGCTGGGCGCTGTTGATGAAGCAATTATTGTCAGTGAGCTGACCGTACCGAGCCTTCACGCTGCCGCTGACATGTGTCGGGAAACCGATGCCCTGCGTCACGATGGGGCCAAATCCAAACTGGTTCTGAACCGCATGTTCCCGAAGAAGCGTTTTCGCGCCGAGTTTGCTGTCGACAAGGCGGAACAGGCGATTGAGCGCGAAATTCATACAACGATCACGTCCGACTGGGACGCGGCGCGCACGGCGGTCAATCTTGGCAAGCCGATTGCCGATGTGAAGCCGAAGAGCCCGCTTGTCGCAGACGTTGCGGCCTTCGTTGAGAAGCTTCTGCCTGAAGATGCCATCGAGGCACTGCCCCAAGCCAGCAAGAAAAGGCGCGCCAAATGAGCCGTTTCGGATCCAGCACCGCGCCTGTTACACCACTTGCCGTTCCGGCCACGCTGGCTGCAGAGGCAAAGCCATCACCCATGGCGCCCGCGGGCAAGGTCAAGAAAGACGACAAGGCTTTCGACCTGCTCGATGCCAAGTTGCGCGTGCATGCCAAACTGATTGACGAGCTGGACTTGTCTGCGCTCGACAAGATGGACGATGCCACCATGCGCCAGCGTGTGCGCGGCATCATTTCCGAAATCATCCGCAAGGAAGAGATGGCACTGTCATCCGCGGAAGAAGTCTCGTTCGCCGATGCCGTGATGGACGAGATGACGGGTCTTGGCCCCATTGAGCCACTGCTGAAGGATGATTCCATCGCGGATATCCTGATCAACGGCTATGACCAGGTCTATATTGAACGCCATGGCGAGCTTCAGCTCGCACCCGTCCGATTTGCTGACAATGATCACCTGCTGCGCATTGTTCAGCGCATTGTGTCGGCCGTGGGCCGGCGTGTGGATGAGAGCCAGCCGCTGGTTGACGCGCGCCTGCTCGACGGTAGCCGCGTCAACGCGGCGATCGCGCCGATTGCCATAGACGGTCCGCTCGTCTCGATCCGGAAATTCTCCAAGTCGCCTCTGACCATGGAAAAGCTGGTCGGCTTTGGGGCCATACCCGGTCCGGTGGCGGAATTCATTCTTGGCGCCGTGAAGTGCAAGGCGTCAACAGTGATTTCCGGCGGTACGGGGTCGGGCAAGACAACGCTGCTCAACGCGCTGTCCTCGGCGATCAGCCCCAAGGAGCGCATGATCACGATTGAGGATGCCGCGGAACTTCAGCTTCAGCAGCCCCATGTGGCGCGTATGGAAACCCGGCCGCCCAACATTGAAGGCAAGGGCGAGATACGCCAGCGCGAACTCGTGAAGAACGCTCTGCGGATGCGTCCTGACCGCGTGATCCTCGGCGAGGTGCGCGGCGAGGAAGCCTTCGACATGCTGCAGGCCATGAATACGGGCCACGAAGGCTCCATGGCCACCATCCACGCCAACAACCCGCGCGACGCGATCACACGTCTTGAGCAGATGGTGATGATGGGCGGCATGAAGATTTCCGAAGAGGCCATCCGGGGGCAGATCGCCTCGGCGGTGAACTTCATCGTGCAGGCCTCGCGCCTGTCGGACGGGTCGCGAAAGGTCATGTCGATTGCCGAGATCACCGGCATGGAAGGCTCAGTCATCCAGATCCAGGAAATCTTCAAGTTCGAACGTACGGGCACCTCGGAAGATGGCAAGGTGATCGGCAAGTTCGTGGCCACGGGCCTGCGCCCGAAATTCCTCGACGAAATGGAGCGGCGCGGCGTTCATATGCCCAAGGGCATGTTCGATCCGTCGACGGTGTTCTAGTCATGCCTGGCCTGCCAGATATTTCCGGCCTCAGCCTGTTTCTGGTGATCCCCGCGATTATGGCGGCGGGTGCGTTCTTCTTTGTCATCCAGTCGGTGCTGGACCTTGTGAACCAAGCCAAGACGCAGCGCATCGTGAACCGGCGGCTCCAGTTCAAGGACAAGTACGCGTCCACCAGCGAAGCCATGGTGGAATTGCGCAAGAGCCGGGGGCTGGATTCCGATGGCAATTTCGCGATGTCGCTTCAGCGCTTCAACCAGCTGGTCGTGCGCTCGGGCTTGCCCTACCAGCCGCTTAAATGGTGGGGCATGGCGGCGGTCGGCGGCGGCGTCGCGGCGGGTGCTTACATGTATTTTGTTGGCGGCTGGATGCCGGCAGTCGGCATCGCCCTGCTTGTCTTCGTCTTCAGCCCGCTTATTGCGCTGAAACATGTTGCGGGCAAGCGTCGCAAGAAACTCGCAGCGCAATTGCCTGACGCCTTGCAGATCGTCTGCCGCAGCCTTGAGGCCGGTCACCCGGTGGCCACCGCCGTCGCCCTCGTGGCGCGCGAGATGCCGGACCCGATCGGCACGGAATTCGGCATGACGGCGGACGAAGTTTCCTATGGCTTCTCGCTGACCAACGCAGTGCAACGCATGGCCGAGCGAGCAGGTGACCCGGATGTTGAACTGTTCGGCGCCACGGTGCGCCTGCAGGAACGGACCGGCGGCAATCTTTGTGAGCTGTTGAAGGCGAATACGACGACGATCCGCGAACGCCAGACCATGCGCCTGAAGGTCAAGGCCGCCTCGTCGGAGGGCCGGGCGTCGGCAATGATCCTGACCTCGGCGCCCTTTCTCGTGATGCTCGCGATTCATCTCACGCGACCCGAATTCTATGGCAGCGTTATCCACGCTCCTCTTATCCAATACGGCTTTGCGGGGCTGTTCGTCTGGATGTTCATTGGAAACATGGTCATGCGCAAAATGATCAATTTCAAGATGTAGGGCCTGACGATGAACCTTGACCTGACATCCTTTCCTGCCCTTTGGGCACCGCTGCTGATGCTGGGGGCAGCACTCGCTTTGGCGTTTCCAGCGCTCCTGACATTCCTGAACAGCCGCCGTGACATGGAAAGCGTCGAGCGCCGCCTCGCCCGCCGTGGGCCCGTGTCGGCAGAGGCTGCGGCCGAGCGCAACAAGAGCCGTATTGGCCGCGCAGTCACCGGCCTGGCCGACCAGATGGCGCCCGGCGATGACGAGCAGGGCGTGAGTGTGGCCAAGGCGCGCCTCGCCGCCGCTGGTTTTACCGGGCAGTCGGCGGTTGCGCGCTATTATTTCGCGCGGCTCGTCTGCATTGTCCTGCCGCAGCTGGCGCTCCTGGCGGCGCTGCCATACCTGACAGAGCTGCCCGGAACCATGCCGATCATGATTTCGGTGATGCTGGTGCTGATCGGCCTGATCGCGCCTGGCATGTATCTCGACAAGCGAACCAGGACGCGCCGGCAGGAATGTTCGTCCGGCTTTCCTGACATGATGGACCTGCTGGTCGCCTGTGTTGAGGCCGGACTCAGCCTTGATGCCTCCGTTCAGCGTGTCGGCGAAGAGCTGGAGCTGCGCCATCCGATCATTGCGGGCTTTATGCGCACGCTGTCACTGGAGTTGCGGGCCGGACGCGCGCGCAAGGCCGCGTGGCGTGGCTTTGCCGACCGGATGGGAATCGAGGAGGCCGGTTCGCTGGCCACGATGCTGCGCCAGGCCGAGGAAATGGGCACAAGCCTTGGCCAGACATTGCGTGTATTCTCGGCTGATATGCGCCAGCGCCGCATTCTCTATGCCGAGGAAAAGGCCATGGCCCTGCCGGCAAAACTGACCTTGCCCTTGGTTTTCTTCGTTTTTCCGGTGCTTTTGGGCGTTTTGGTCCTGCCGGCAGTCGTCATGCTTCAGGAAGTTCTTTGATGAAAAGGGCGCTAGGCGAGTCAGGCATGGGTTGCTAGATAGTTCAGCATGAGCACGACTTATCTCGATTTTGAAAAGCCTATCGCCGAACTCGACGCCAAGATTGCCGAGCTCGAAGCCATCTCTGGCCAGAAGGGTGGGCCGTCCATCAAGGACGAACTCAACAAGCTGAAGGCCAAATCGACCAAGCAGCTGAAAGACATCTATTCGGACCTGTCGGCCTGGCGGAAGACGCAAGTGGCCCGCCATCCGGACCGTCCGCACTTCTCAGACTATATCGCCACGATTTTCGAGGATTTCGAGGAATTGGCCGGCGATCGCCTGTTTGGCAATGACGAGGCCATTATTGGTGGCCTTGCGCGCTTCAAGGGCCGGTCTGTGGTCATCATGGGGCATGAGAAGGGCCGGACGACCGAGAAGCGCCTCAAGCACAATTTCGGCATGGCTCACCCGGAAGGCTATCGCAAGGCGGTGCGCCTGATGGACATGGCCGAGAAGTTCAACCTGCCTGTCCTCAGTTTCCCTGATACGGCAGGCGCCTATCCGGGCAAGGGCGGCGAAGAGCGCGGGCAGGCCGAGGCCATTGCACGCGGGACGCAGCGCGGCCTGTCGCTGGGTGTGCCTTTCGTGACGCTGATCATTGGTGAAGGCATGTCGGGCGGTGCCATTGGCATCGCGGCGGCCAATACGGTCCTGATGATGGAACACGCGATCTATTCGGTGATCTCGCCCGAGGGCTGCGCCTCGATCCTCTACCGCGATCCGGCCAAGGCACGAGACGCGGCGGACGCAATGAAGATCACGGCGCCAGACCTGTTGAAGACAAAGGTGATCGACGGCGTTGTGAAAGAGCCTGTCGGCGGTGCGCATCGTGATCCGCAACGCGCCATGGCGGCCGCCGCTAAGGCGCTTGATACGGCGCTGAAAGACCTTGAGGGCATGTCGCCTCAGGAATTGCGCCGCCAGCGCCGCGATCGCTTCTACGCGATTGGCCGCGAGATCCTTTAGGCACTGCTTGTCATCGGCCGTCCGGAAGGTCAGGCTGTGCGCCAGATCGTTGGAGGGCATTCCATGCGTCATATCATTTCCGGCCTGGCAATCCTGTTGGCCGTTGCCTGCTCGCGTGGCGAGACTGAGAAACACCATCCTGCCAGCGAAGGCGCGGTGATTTATCCCGCCGCGAGCGTTGTCACCATGACAGGTGAGGGCGCTGTGGCATCAGCCGTGGCGGTGAAGAATGGACGCATTGTGGGTGTTGGCAGCGAGGAGGAACTCGTCGCTGACCTGCCCAAGGCGGAAGTGGACAGGACATTCCAGGGGCTGACCATCGTGCCCGGCCTGATTGACCCGCATGTGCATGTGATGCTGGGCGCGCTGCAATATGCGCTGCCGCTGACACCGCCCTGGCCGATGGCGACGCCCGACGGCATGCGCATGGGCATCGGCACGCGGGAGGGCTTCCTGTCTGAAGTCGCCGCGATTTCAGCCTCCATGCCGCCGGGCCAACCTGCAGTGATCTATGGCTATCATAACCTGGTGCATGGCGACCTGACGCGTGCTGATCTCGATGCGATATCGACCGAGCGGCCCATTGTGATCTGGCATTATTCCAGCCACGATTTCTATCTCAACACCGCGGCGATCAAGCGGGCCGGGTTCACGCCTGCGCTGGCGGAGACGTTCCATGGTGTGGACCTCGACGCCAAGGGCGAGCTGACGGGGCGGATCTACGAGGACGCTGCGTTTGCTGTGGTGCAGGCCTATGCCGACGTGATCATGGCGCCGGAAAATGCGAGCGCGGGCTTCCACGGCTTCTCGCGGATGTTGCGCCATGCGGGCGTCACCACCACGGTGGAGATGGGCTACGGCATGTTCGGCTATGAGCTGGAAGACGCCAATATCCGTATCAATTGGGTCGACCCGCAGACGGCGGGATACAATCTCTATCTTGTGCCTGAGTTCCGGGAGCTGGCGCGGACATATGGTGAGGGCCGGGTTCAGGCGATGCTTGATCTGGCGACGGGTGCGCGCGGCGCTGCTGCGCCGGTTCTGCCACGGGTGAAGTTCTTTACCGACGGGGCTTTCTACAGCCAGACCATGCGCCTCTCTCCGCCCGGATACCTCGCGGGACAATCCGAGGGCACAGAGGGACTTTGGGTTCTCAAACCTGAGCAGATCGTGCCGGCAATCCAGCCTTACTGGGATGCAGGCTTTGGCGTGAACATCCACTCCAATGGCGATGCGGCGCAGGGCGCGACGCTGGCCGCACTCAGCAAGTTGCGCGAAGGCGGCGCCGGGAATTCCTTCACCATCGAGCATGGCGGCCTGTTTTCGCCGGAGCAGGTGGCAGAGGCAGGGCGCCTGAAGGCCAATGTCTCCGCCGCCAGCCACTATGTTTACTACATGGCCGAGCCCTATGCCGACGCGCTGGGACAGCCTCGCGCACAATGGATTACGCCGCTTGGCGCGCTGACAGAGGCGGGCGTTGTGGTGACCGTGCATTCCGATGCGCCGCTGGCGCCGCCGGAGCCGTTGCGCGCGGCGAGTGTACATATCACGCAGGCGACCAAGGAAGGCGGCGTGTATGAGGCGCAGATGGCGCTGTCGCCTTACCAGGCGCTGGAATCTGTAACGCTTGATGCAGCGCGGGCCGTTGGGCTGGACAAGGAGATCGGGTCGATCGCCGTTGGCAAGCGCGCCGACTTTACGGTTCTGGGCGTCAATCCGCTGGCTGTGGCCGGGGACAAGTGGACCGGCATTCCGATCTGGGGCGTTGTTTTGTCAGGCGAAAAGCGCCCGCTGGACGACTGACAATGGCGGAAAAGGACTGGATCGCCCGCTATCTCGCGCCGCTTGCGAAGAGCGCTGGCGCGGCAGGGCTGCGCGATGACGTGGCGCAGCTGGGTGTCTCTGATCCTGTAGCAATTACAACAGATGCGATGGTGGAGGGGGTGCATTTCCTGAGCACTGACCCCATTGATACCGTCGCGCGCAAGCTGGTGCGGACGAACGTGTCGGACCTGCTGGCGAGTGGCGCGGAACCGGCCGAAGCGCTGCTCGTGCTGGGCTGGCCGAAGGGGCGCGGTGAGGCGGAAATCGAAGCATTTGCAGCAGCTTTGGGCGATGAGCTTGCGGCCTGGGGGGCGCAGCTGATTGGCGGAGACACGGTGACGAGCCCCGGCGCATTGTTCCTCTCTTTGACGCTGACGGGGCGGTGCCTCAATGCGGGGCCGGTACGCCGGTCAGGCGCCAAACCGGGCGATTGCGTGTGGCTTACGGGGACAATCGGGGGTGCGGCGCGGGCGTGGCGGGACCATTCGCGGGGTATTCCGAGTCCGTTCCCGGGTTCTGATGGGGGCGATGCCTACCGTTTGCCGGTACTTCCGCCGCTTGCAACCGCAAAATTGGTGGCTGGTTACGCGAGCGCGGCGATGGATGTGTCCGATGGCTTGCTGATCGATGCCAAGGCACTGGCCGAGGCCTCGGGCGTCGCCTTGGAGATGGATCTGGACGCGGTGACCTTCGCGGGCGGCGAGACGGAGCTTGGCGAGATGCTGAAGCTGGCGACCTGGGGCGATGACTATCAGACGCTGTTCACGGCGCCGGAGAACAATTCCAAGTTGATCTCGCGTGAGGCGCAAAATTCTGGTATCGAAATCACCTGTATCGGGAAAATTGTTGCTGGATCAGGCCTTTCCCTCGAACGCGGGGGCCGAAACGTTAACCTGCCTGAAACTCTGGGGTTCGAGCATGGTTAGTGGGGGCAGCTGATATTCGCTCCTGAAGGGAGGCGGGTTGCCTCATTCAGGTGCGGCTGGCAGCAATTACCCACCATAACCAGGTTTTGGAGATCCGGGATCAACCCGGGCCCGCTAAAGAACTCAGGGAAGGAAGGAAATACCCATGTGGTTTTATCTAGCACTCGCCGCGGGCGTTGTGTCTGTCCTGTACGGTTACCTACAGATCAATTCGATCATGAAGGCCCCGTCAGGCGACCATCGCATGCGTGAAATAGCGCTGGCCATTCAGGAAGGCGCAAATGCCTATCTGAAACGCCAGTATCGTACGATCGCCATGGTTGGCGCTGTTGTTGTTGTGATCCTGCTTGTCGCGCTCGGTTGGAAATCGGCGCTCGGCTTTATCATCGGTGCCGTCCTGTCGGGCGCAGCCGGGTTTATCGGCATGCTTGTTTCGGTTCGGGCCAATGTGCGCACGACGGAAGCCTCCAAGAGCGGCCTAGCGGCCGGCCTTGCACTGGCGTTCAAGTCTGGCGCCATTACCGGCATGCTCGTGGTTGGCCTCGCGCTGCTCGGCATCGTTCTCTATTACGGCCTGCTGACCGGGCCACTCGATCTCGACCTGTCGGTGCGTGACGAGAAACGCCAGGTGATCGACGCGCTCGTGTCGCTCGGCTTCGGCGCTTCGCTGATCTCGATCTTCGCCCGTCTCGGCGGCGGTATCTTCACCAAGGGTGCGGATGTCGGCGGCGACATGGTGGGCAAGGTGGAAGCCGGCATTCCGGAAGATGACCCGCGCAACGCGGCCACCATCGCGGACAATGTGGGCGACAATGTTGGCGACTGTGCCGGCATGGCAGCCGACCTGTTCGAAACCTATGCCGTGACGCTGGTGGCGACCATGGTGCTCGGCGGGATCTACTTCTCCGGCTCTGCGGACATTTCCGCTGTCATGATGCTGCCACTGGCGATTGCCGCCGTCTGTATCATCACCTCGATCGTGGGCACCTTCTTCGTGCGCCTCGGCAAGAACTCCACTGACGTCATGTGGGCGCTCTACAAGGGCCTCATCGTGACCGGCGTGCTGTCGATTGGTGGTCTTGCGATTGCGATCAGCAGCGTGTTGCCGAACGGGTTCGGCGTGCTCAATGAAGCCGCCCAGCGGCTCGGCATGACCGGAGAGATTACGGGGCTCGACCTGTTCCTCTGCGGTGTGACCGGCTTGGTTGTGACGGGCCTCATCGTCTATATCACGGCCTATTATACTGAGACCAAGTTCCGCCCTGTCCGCTCGATCGCGAAAGCCTCCGAGTCCGGCCATGGCACGAACGTGATCCAGGGCCTGGCCGTGTCACTTGAATCGACGGCGCTGCCTTCGATCACGATCATGGCGGGCATTCTGCTCACCTTCAATCTCGCGGGTCTCTATGGCATCGCGATTGCCACGACGACGATGCTGGCGCTGGCCGGTATCATTGTTGCCCTCGACGCCTTCGGCCCGGTGACGGACAATGCCGGCGGGATCGCGGAAATGGCTGAACTGCCGTCTGACGTCCGCAAGACGACTGACGCGCTGGACGCTGTTGGCAACACGACCAAGGCCGTGACCAAGGGCTATGCCATCGGATCGGCGGGCCTCGGCGCGCTGGTCCTGTTTGCGGCCTATTCGGAAGACCTGAAATACTTCATCTCGCAGGCCGATCCGGGCACGTTCTTCCATAATGTCGTGGTCGATTTCTCGATCTCCAGCCCCTACGTCGTGGTTGGCCTCCTGTTCGGCGGTCTGTTGCCGTTCCTCTTCGGCGGCATGTCGATGATGGCGGTGGGACGCGCAGCGCAGGCTGTGGTCGAGGAAGTGCGGAGGCAGTTCCGCGAAATGCCGGGCATCATGAAGGGCGAAGTGAAGCCTGACTATGGCCGGGCCGTGGATATCCTGACGCAGGCCGCGATCAAGGAAATGATCGTGCCGTCGCTGTTGCCGGTGCTGTCACCGCTCGTGCTGTTCGGTGTGATCATGCTGATCGCCGGACCGGGCGCTGCCTTGTCAGCCGTCGGAGCCATGCTGCTTGGCGTGATCGTGACGGGCCTGTTCGTGGCCATCTCGATGACATCGGGTGGCGGCGCATGGGACAATGCGAAGAAGTATATCGAGGACGGCCATCATGGCGGCAAGGGCTCTGAAGCCCACAAGGCCGCCGTCACGGGCGATACAGTCGGTGATCCGTACAAGGATACCGCTGGCCCGGCCGTGAACCCGATGATCAAGATCACGAATATCGTGGCCTTGCTTCTGCTCGCGGTGCTTGCCGCTCACTAGGCGTCAAAGCCTGATCCAATAAAAAAGCCCCGGTGCAAATGCGCCGGGGCTTTTCCTTTTGGGGTGTCGCTTCTATCAGGCGATGTCGAACCGGTCGGCGTTCATCACCTTGGTCCAGGCGGCGACGAAGTCCTTGATGAACTTCTCCTTGCTGTCGTCCTGGGCGTAGACTTCCGCATAGGCGCGCAGGACCGAGTTGGAACCAAAGACCAGGTCCATGCGGGTGGCGGTCCACTTCACCGCGTCGCTGGCGCGATCGCGGATTTCGTAGAGGCCGTTGCCGGATGGGCGCCAGTAGTTGTTGGTGTCGGTCAGGTTGACGAAGAAGTCGGTGGAGAGGGCGCCGACATTATCCGTGAACACACCGTGCTTCGTGCCGCCATGGTTCGTGCCAATGGTGCGCATGCCGCCGACAAGGACAGTCATTTCCGGCGCGGTGAGGCCCATCAGCTGGGTGCGGTCGAGCATCAGCTCTTCCGGCGCGACGTCGTATTCGGCCTTCTGGTAGTTGCGATAACCGTCCACCAATGGCTCCAGCGGATTGAAGGAATCCGCATCGGTCATCTCGGCGGTTGCGTCTCCGCGGCCGGGTGAGAAAGGCACCTTCACGTCATGACCAGCCGCCTTGGCTGCTTTTTCAACGCCGACATTGCCGGCGAGGACGATGACGTCAGCCAGGCTGGCGCCAGAGCCGGAAGCGATACCTTCGAGCACTTTCAGGACCTTGGCCAGACGGGCCGGCTCGTTGCCTTCCCAGTCCTTCTGCGGAGCCAGGCGGATGCGGGCCCCATTGGCGCCGCCGCGCATGTCGGACTGGCGATAGGTGCGGGCGCTGTCCCAGGCGGTGGAGACCATTTCGCTGACCGAGAGGCCGCTGTCGGCGATCTTCGCCTTGACGGCTTCGACATCATAGCCGGTGCTGCCAGCCGGGATCGGGTCCTGCCAGATCAGGTCTTCCTGCGGCACTTCCGGGCCGAAGTAGCGTGCCTTTGGCCCCATGTCGCGGTGGGTCAGCTTGAACCAGGCGCGCGCGAACTGGTCGGAGAAATAATCGAAGTCGTTATAGAAACGCTCGGAGATTTTCCGGTAGTCCGGGTCCATCTTCATCGCCATGTCGGCATCGGTCATGATCGGCATCTTGCGGATCGAGGGATCCTCGACGTCGACGGGCATGTCCTCTTCCTTGATGCTGACGGGCTGCCACTGCCATGCGCCGGCGGGGCTCTTCTTCAGTTCCCACTCGTGGTTCAGGAGGAGATCGAAATAGCCATTGTCCCATTGGGTCGGGTGGGTCGTCCACGCGCCTTCAAGGCCGCTGGTCACGGCGTCGCGGCCGATGCCACGGGTCTTGTGGTTGATCCAGCCGAGGCCCTGTTCCGTGATGTCGGCCGCTTCAGGCGCCGGGCTGAGATTCGACTCCAGGCCATTGCCGTGCGCCTTGCCGACCGTGTGGCCGCCCGCGGTGAGGGCGACGGTTTCCTCGTCATTCATCGCCATGCGGGCGAAGGTGACGCGGACATCATGGGCGGATTTCAGCGGATCGGGCTTGCCGTCGCGGCCCTGCGGGTTGACGTAGATGAGGCCCATGTGGACGGCGCCGAGCGGCGCTTCCAGCGAGGCCGGGTCTTCGGAGTTGGCATAGCGCTGGATGCTGTCGGACAGCCATTCCTTTTCCGAGCCCCAGTAGACGTCTTCTTCCGGCGCCCAGATGTCTTCGCGGCCAAAGGCGAAACCAAAGGTCTTGAAGCCCATGGATTCGTAGGCGACGTTGCCAGCGAGGATGTAGAGGTCGGCCCAGGAGACCTTGTTGCCGTATTTCTTCTTGATCGGCCACAGGAGGCGGCGGGCCTTGTCGAGGTTGCCATTGTCCGGCCAGGAGTTGAGGGGGGCGAAGCGCTGGTTGCCCGTGCCTGCGCCGCCGCGTCCGTCGAACAGGCGGTAGGAGCCTGCCGCGTGCCAGGCGAGGCGGATCATCAGGCCGCCGTAATGGCCCCAGTCAGCCGGCCACCAGGGCTGGCTGTCCGTCATCAGATCGGTAAGGTCCTGCTTGAGGGCTTTGACGTCGAGCTTTTTGAGCTCTTCGTGATAGTCGAAGTCCTTGCCCATTGGGTTGGTCTTGGTGTCGTGCTGGCTGAGGATGTCTAGGTTGAGCGCGTTCGGCCACCATTCCGTGACTGTGCGACCCATAGAGGTCATCCCGCCATGCATGACCGGGCATTTGCCAACGCTGGGTGTGTCGTTTCCGTCCATAGTTTCCTCCGATGTGTGTTGAAGATATTTTCTGCGACTTGACGGAGGGTAACACGGGCGGAGGCAGCGCCCCAATCGAAACTGGGATGCGGACCTATAGGCAAAACTTATAGGTCGGTGGTGCGAGGATGATTCAATGACAAGGCGGCATTGATCCGGGGCGTCTTATGGTGTGACCTCAAGGGGCATTCGGGCGCGCAGGGCTTCGCCTTCGAAGTAGATTTGGATTTCGTAAGAGCCGGGCTCCCGAACGGTGAGGACCCATTCGCCTGCCGGTTTGGAAGAGGAATAGCCCCTCGCGACGCTCAGGTCGGTGCCCGTGTCGATCAGGCTGATCCTCGCGTTGACGGTCGGGAAGCCTGACCAGTTCAATGTGAAACGCTTGCCGGCTTTCGGGTTGGGTACGGACAGGGAGAGAGCGGGCCGGGCGTTGCGGCTGCTCGTGCCAGCAAGGACGAAGTCCAGGCAGTCTGCGTAGGCGTCCGGTGAAGACGCATCAGATGGCAATTCAGCGCTGTAAGCGATGCAGGCTTTGTAGGGGCCGGTGAAGGGGGGGAGCGAATGGCCCTCGCGTTCATAGACGCCGCTCGTGGTTTTGGCGGGGATGTAGGTCCATCCGCCGGGTCTTGGCGTTTCGTCGCCCATATAGATGAGGGCGATGCGCGCAGGCTTTCCCGACAAGCCGGAATACGTGAGGCGCAGGGTCTCGTCGCGGGCGAGGGTCGCGTCATCAATCGCGAGATATCTCGACGTGCGAGGCCCGGTGGGCAGGGCGATAATTTCAAGGTTGCCAGCAGGTGTCGCGGCTTCGGTGATGCTCTCGAAGCAGCCGCCCGCAAAGCAAGCCTGTGATGGTGGGCAGGACACGTCGGCGCAAAGATCGTCTGGAGCTTCGGTGGGTGCCTCCATCTGCGGGAAGCAGCCCCCCTGATAGCATGCCTCGCCCACCGGACAGAGCACACCGGCGCACGGGTCGGCCTGGATTTCCTTGGCGGGCTTGCAGGCGCCATTGCCAGTGTTGGACCCCTCAGGGCAGGCTCTATCGGCTGGCGCATCAATGCTCTCGAAGCATCCGCCCTCAAAGCAAACCTGCGATGCCGGACACAACACGTCGGCGCAGGGATCGGCTGGAGCGTCGGCTGGCGCCTCTTCCACACTCAAAAAGCATCCGCCTTCG
>TARA_R110002020_G_scaffold360474_1_pt1 | contig 66115 bp, 46 predicted proteins | sample TARA_R110002020 | Tara Oceans TARA_R110002020 (sample SAMEA4396489) | marine metagenome | biome: Westerlies Biome; feature: [MES] marine water layer (ENVO:01000295) within the mesopelagic zone...; material: water (ENVO:00002006), including particulate matter (ENVO:01000060) such... | reverse complement strand
CAACTGATTTTAAATAAAATACATATCGAACTCACGTTAATTTAAGCAAGGAAATCAACTCATTCATTTGCTCAAAGGTTTTGGTAACCTCATTTTCAAAATCAGGATCCTCGTTTAAATGGGTATATCCATAAACATCAAATCCTCCTGAGGTAGCCGCCTTAGCTCCCTTTAAGGAATCCTCTATCACCAAGCATTCGTTGGGAGTATACCCCATGGATTCTGAAGCATACAAATAAATAGCCGGGTCCGGTTTCCATTTTCCAATATCATAACAACTAAATATATTGTCTATAAAAAATGAGGACAGACCGGCCGTTGCCAAATTCCTTTTAATTTTTTCCTGTGGCCCACTTGATGCCACACAAAATGGCACTGTCAATTTACTCAACACCTGTTCAACCCCATCCACCGGTTTCAAATGGGTCGAAAACAGTTGGTAAGACCTTTGGCGATATTCTTTTTCAAATCCCAAGGGCAATTGCTTTTGTATAATCGCCTCTACCTGCCTTATACTATCATTTAAAAAACCCCCTTTAAAATGTTGCATAGCATAGGAAATATCTATCCCAGCACCATGTTCATTGGCCATATCCACAAATACCTGATTGCCGAGCAACTCACTATCTACCAACACCCCATCACAGTCGAAAATAACACACTTGTATTCTTTCATTGGCTATATAAAATTAGGGCGTTGAGTTGGACACCTGTAGTAATTTTCCATTGTAAAGTTTATGGCCGCTAAGTGCAAAGTCCTTGATATATGCAGCCATTTCCAAAGCGGTTGTTGGTGCCTCATAACCAGGAAAAGCTTCCTCCAACATTTCGGTCTGTACGGCCCCAAGAGCCAACACGTTAAATGATGGTCCCGATTCCTTGAATTCCTCCGCCCACAATTCTGTCATGGTAATTACGGCACCTTTACTGGAACTATAGGCAGATAGTCCGGCAAATTTCATACTGCCCTGAACACCTCCCATAGAACTAATGGTTACCACATGACCAGTTTTGGGCATTAAGGGAATGATTCTCTTAGTGATATTGGCGACCCCAAAAACATTCACTTTATAAACCTCTTCAAATGCCTTCATAGAAGTTTCCAAAAAAGGTTTGTTCAGCAATTTACCTGCATTGTTAATAAGGATATCTACCTGTTTCCAATTATTTTTTATGAACTCGTCCATTTGGAGGTAATCCGACTCATTGGCCAAATCAAACGAAAAGCTGGATATATTATCATGATTTAATTCGGCAATGGGGGCATTATTTCTGGATAGTGCCAACACTTTATGACCTTCATTGGCAAATAACTGTGCCATTTGAAAGCCAATTCCCCTACTACTCCCTGTAATTACAATATTCGCCATTATTTGTATTCTATCTCCCTCATTGGGGCATTAATAATATCTACCAAAACTGGAAGGGTTTTATTTACCAATAAGGCCATATGGTCGAAATCCATGATGGAAACCTCATCACCCACCTTGTGGTAGTGATCAAAATTGGTAAAATCGAAGGTACAAAAGGTTTGTGAAGGAACCCCAAACTCTAAATGAAAGGGATAATTATCCGATCTTTTAAACAGATTAAATTCCTTTGCAGTTGGGAGAAAACCAACCAAATTCTCCTCGGCATAAGTATTGCAAATTTCCGCTAAATTGGATTGCTCATAACCCGTTACGTACATAAAATAATCCTTTCCTACCAGAGGCACCCCTAACATTTCAAAATTCAGCATGGCATAGAGATCCAAATTCTGATCTTTCAGCTTTTTTGCCAAGTGTTTAGATCCCAAGAGACCTTTTTCCTCACCACTGAATAGGGCAAAAATTACGCTTCGTTTATTATTTTTAAACTTACCAAAATAACGGGCAAACTCCAAAACCGCAGTAGTGCCGGAAGCATTATCATTGGCACCATTGGCAATATTATCTTCGGCCACCGGATCAGCAGTACCTATATGGTCATAATGGGCCCCGATTATTATGTATTCATTTTTTAAGTTTTTGTCCGAGCCTTCAATAAAGCCGACCAAATTGTAAGCCGGTTGTTCAAAATTGGTCAAAGTGTCCCTGTAAGTTTTAAAGAAGGGATCAACCCCATTACTTATAAAAATAGTTTCAATATAGTCAGCGGCCATTTCTATTCCTTCGCTACCAGTTTCACGACCCTGCAGTTCATCCGATGCCAAATATGAAATAATGCCCCCAACCCTTTTTTCAGTGGAAAATTCAGAAATCAACTGGGAAACTTCCGTGCCACCATGAGTTACAACGGCATCCTTGGCGATTGAACTAGAACCAATGGTCCCTTTTGGCAGACCAGTCGACTCATCTATTTTAGCACTACCACAGCCTAAGGCCATGGCCAATATGGCAAGACCCAAAATACTTTTCATAAATTGATTTTTATTTCCCATATAAACAAGTTGTATTTTAATCACGATTTATATTAAGGTCAAAATGAATGGTGAATTGGTTTAGCACAATTCACATAAACATCAGGAACCAGATATGGCTTAAAGTTAAAAAAGCATCCTGAAAATCAGGATGCTTTTTATATAATTGTTAAGAGTATTTGATTTAAGCCAACATCGTAACCGGATTCTCCAAATACGCCCTAAGTGTTTGTAAAAACTGCGCTCCGGTAGCTCCATCCACTGTTCTGTGATCGCAGGCCAATGTTACCTTCATAGTATTGCCAACTACGATCTGGCCATTTTTAACCACTGGTTTTTGGACAATGGCCCCTACTGATAATATTGCAGAATTGGGTTGGTTAATGATAGAGGTGAATTCAGAAATTCCAAACATTCCAAGATTGGAAACGGTAAAGGTACTACCCTCCATCTCCGCCGGACTTATTTTCTTGTTTCTTGCCTTTCCAGCCAAATCCTTCACCGAAGCTCCTATTTGGGTAAGGGTCATTTGATCTGCAAATTTTAACACAGGAACCAAAAGGCCTTCATCAACGGCAACGGCAACTCCAATATGGACATGATGATTATATCTGGTAGTCTCATTGTTCCATGAGGTATTTACTTGTGGGTGCTTTTTTAGGGCCATAGCACAAGCTTTAACTACCATATCATTAAAGGACACCTTGGTATCCGGTAAGCTATTGATCTGCTCTCTTGAAACCTTGGCATAATCCATATCAACCTCAATGGTCAAATAATAATGTGGCGCGGAAAACTTTGATTCTCCCAAACGCTTGGCAATAACCTTACGCATTTGAGAATTCTTAACTTCCTCAGTCCCCTCTTGCCCTACCGGCAGATTAATTGGGGCCGCAACAGCTTGTGGAGAAGAAACCTTTTCCTGGGCAGGAACAGCTTTCTCTGCAGCCTTCTGTTTAGGCTGATATTCCTCAATATCCTTCTTTATAATCCTTCCCTGGTCGCCACTACCTTTAACATCCTCTAGATTAATTCCCTTATCATGGGCAATTTTCTTGGCCAATGGCGATGCGAAAATTCGCTGACCATCACTGGCAGTAACCGGTGCAGTTTCCTGACCATTACTGGAAGAAGTTTCAGCCTTCTTTGCTTCTTCAGGAGCGCTTTCTTCTTTGGAATCGGAACCTGCTCCAGCACTCAATACGGCATCAACATCTGTCCCTTTGGGACCTATAACGGCAAGCACAGAATCTACAGCTGCAGTTTCCCCTTCATTGATCCCGACGTACAATAGGATACCTGAATAGAAAGATTCAAACTCCATTGTAGCCTTATCGGTCTCAATTTCTGCAAGGATATCACCTTCTTCAACCTCATCCCCGACTTTTTTCAACCAAGTTGCTACGGTACCTTCTTCCATGGTATCACTAAGACGAGGCATCTTTATAATCTCTACCCCGTCAGGGATAGTTGCACCAGCAGCTTTAGGTGCTTCCTTCTTCTCCTCCTTCTTGGCAACAGCCTCTGCTTCTTTTTCCTCTTTGGCATCTGAAGATGCACTGTCGATCAGTCCAGAGACATCCTCCCCTTTTTCACCAATTATGGCCAAAAGCGAATCTACTGGAGCTGTATCACCTTCTTTAATACCGATATATAATAAAGTTCCTTCATTGAAAGATTCGAACTCCATTGTTGCTTTGTCGGTTTCAATTTCCGCCAAAATATCACCTTCTTCAATCTTGTCGCCTACTTTTTTTAGCCACTTAGCAACGGTACCCTCTTCCATGGTATCGCTAAGTCTTGGCATATTTATTACTTCTGCCATTTACTTATATTTTATGTTGTACAAATGGATAATCCTCTTGATCGTATACCATATCATATAATTGATTTACAGGTGGATAATCCGATTCCTCTGCAAATTTTTCGCATTCAGAAACCAACTTTTTAACCCGAGTATCTATCTCCTTTATCTGGGCATCCGTGGCATATTTGTTTTCCTTAATGGTAGCCAATACTTGGGAGATTGGGTCGATCTTCTTGTACTCCTCTACCTCCTCCTTAGTCCTATAATGCTGGGCATCCGACATGGAGTGTCCTCTGTACCTATAGGTCTTCATTTCCAAAAAAGTAGGACCGCCTCCAGACCTGGCACGCTCTATAGCCTTGCTCATTTCCTTGGCAACCGTTACCGGGTCCATTCCATCTACTGGTCCACATGGCATTTCATATCCCAATCCAAGTTTCCAAATTTCCGTTGAATGCGAAGTTCTAGCTACAGACGTTCCCATGGCATAACCATTGTTCTCACAGACAAAAACAACCGGCAATTGCCAAAGCATTGCCAAGTTAAAACTTTCATGGAGCGACCCTTGTCTTACTGCCCCATCTCCCATATAACAAAGGGTTACGGCATCCCTTTTAAAATACTTATCGGCAAAGGCCAATCCAGCACCTAATGGGATCTGGCCACCAACTATACCATGGCCGCCATAAAAACGGTGCTCTTTGGAAAAAATATGCATGGATCCACCCATTCCTTTGGAAGTTCCCGTAACTTTACCATAGAGTTCCGCCATAACCTTTTTGGGATCAACTCCCATGCCTATTGGCTGAACGTGATTCCTATAAGCAGTAATCATTCTATCCTTGCCAAGGTCCATTGCATGCAATGCCCCTGCAAGAACAGCCTCCTGTCCATTGTAAAGATGTAAAAATCCACGAACTTTTTGTTGAATATAGACTGCAGCAAGTTTATCTTCAAACTTTCTCCAGAATAACATGTCCTCATACCACTTAAGGTAGACCTCTTTGGTTATTTTTTCCATTAATTGATGATTTATGTAGTAATTCGCTTTGATCAAAAACAAGTTTAAGATAAAAACGGAAAACAAAAATACATATATAAATCAATAGGAAAAAAATTTAAATCAAAAGCTTCGCATAAAGCGATTATATAAAACAAAATAAGGAATTGTTGAGAAATACCTAAAACTTAAAAATAGAAGGTCCTAAGTTGTTGTCCTAACCCAAGAATGTACTGTTAAAGGCTAAAGGAAGAATGTCGGAAACAGAGTTACATTTTAAGATCTCTCCCGTTTCCCCGGACATAATTATAGAAATAGGTCTCTGTTGTTTTATTTCATATTCCGAAATGGACTGCCTACAGTTTCCACAAGGGGCGGCAGGTTTATTTACTACAAAATTTTTGGAAGTGGCGCTTATGGCAATGGCCTTGATGCCAATACCCGGAAATTTTGCCGAAGCGTAAAATATGGCCACTCTCTCTGCGCACAGACCAGATGGATATGAGGCATTTTCCTGATTGTTGCCAATTACAATTTCATCATTATCCAACAATACCGCAGCCCCAACATTAAATTTTGAATAAGGAGAATAAGCATTCTGCCTAGCCTTTACCGCTTCAAGCATTAAAACTTGGTCCTCCTGTTCCAGTTCACCCATAGATTCATAGACCATTAGATCGAACACCACCCTACGTAGTTTCATAGATAATTAGCGTTATATAATTTAGTAAAAATAAACAAAACCTGCTTGCGGGCAGGTTTTGTAGTTAAGCTATATATTTTTTTGACACATTAATCGTTCAAAAATTCTTCTCCCAAATTGAATGTCAGAGAAAATCTAAGTGTATTCTCCAAAGGGTTTCTAACTTGGGAAGTAGAGAATAAATAAGACAGGTCTACCTGAGCCGATTTAAACCTAAAACCGGCACCTAAAGTGAAAAATTTTCTCGACCCCTTTAAATCGCTCTCATTAAAATATCCCGTTCTTAACATAAAGGCGTTCTGGTAGGTATATTCCGCTCCAAGTGCCCATGTAAATTCTTTTAACTCCTCACTAAAGCCATCGGGTGCATCACCAAATGATTTAAAAACCCCTTCAAAAAAAGTGGTTTGCTGATATTCGTCATTATCCGTCCCATTAATCACCCCGTCATCGTTATAATCCTGAGGGGTAGGCACCAATAGTTTATTAAATTCAGTGGTTAGCCCAAGTACATTATCCTGGTCCAAAATAAAATCAAAACCTAACCCCCCTTTCAAATTGGTAGGGAGAAAATTTTCTTGTCCCGCATCGTCGTACTTTATCTTGCTTCCTAAATTTGAAATATTGAAGCCGGCCCTCCAACGACCATCAAAACTATTGTAGGCAATTTCCCTGGAACGATAGTACCCGGAAACATCCACAGCAAATGAACTTGCCGCCTTAGAATCCTCACTGCCATTATCCGGCAACTTAAGATTTGAACTAATAAATCTACCCGCAACGGCCATAGAAAAGGTTTCACTTAACTTTAAAGAATAGGAGCCATCAAAAGCCAATTCGTTGGGCTTGGCCAATCTGGCCTGATCCCCCGCAAATTGCCTAAGTTCTATTTCCCCCAAGGTAAAGTACCGTATACTTAAGGCAAAGGCACTTCTATCATTGATCTTCTTGTGAAAATTTGCGCTCAACAACGCTATATCGGTAATTATACTTTCCAAATAAGGGGTATAACTAAGGCCAATTCCCATTTCTCTTTCTGCAAAGGCAAATTTTGCTGGATTCCATTGTTGGGAAAAAGCATCTGTAGAAGTAGCCACCCCCATATCACCCATACCGGATGCCCTGGCATCTGCAGCAATGGTCAAAAAAGGTACAGCAGTAGTAATCACCCTATCTTCCTGAGCAGAAACTTTAAACACAAAGAAAAGCAAGAAAAGTATTGATAATTTTTTCATTTTTACTTGTTAAAATTAAGATTTGGTTTCCATAGTTATCCAAAAGAACCCAAATAAAAATATTTCGGTTCATTATAGTCAAACGTCCTTTTTCTGAATATCTTATATAAACCATTAAAAAAAATAGGCATTTAAATACTTTTTACAACAAGATCTTATTTATAGGTATAATCCATGGCTTATATTGTTTCAATTGGATTGATTTTACTTGATATTTTTACAAAGAATTATCCATTATCCATACTATATTAAATTTTAAGTCGTTATTCATGTTAAGCGATGCTCTTTGCATGATAAATAAATGTTCAATTTTTTTTCATTTAACAAAATATTATGTCTTAAACATCGTTCTAAATGCCGAAAGCGACACAAAATATTAATAAAATATGAATCGCAAACTCCTTTAAATAGAAGTTTGTCCTTTGAACTCAAGTCCTAATTATGAAAAAACAATTCATCAAAGTTGTACTCTCTTGCGCTATTGTAGCTGGTGGTTTTTCAAGCTGTAAAAACTCATCATCCTCTAAAAATGTTTCAAGGGCTACGGGCTGGAATATTAACGCCAAGGAAGGTGGATTTCAGTACAATTCAGACTTTAAAGAGCAGGAAACTGCACCAGGTTTAGTGTTTGTAGAGGGAGGAACCTTTACAAAAGGTCAGGTTCAAGATGATGTGATGCACGAATGGAACAACACCCCTACCTCACAGCACGTGCAGTCTTTCTATATGGATGAGACCGAAGTTACCAACGTTATGTATTTGGAATATTTGGATTACCTGAAAAGTGTTTACCCTCCGGAAGACCCTAAATATGTACATATATATACCGGGGCCTTACCAGATACATTGGTTTGGAGAAACAGGTTGGGATTCAACGAAACCATGACCAACAACTACCTTCGCCACCCAGCTTACGCTGAATATCCAGTGGTTGGTGTAAATTGGATACAGGCTACGCAATTTGCCGAATGGAGGACAGACCGTGTGAACGAGGTAATGCTGGAAAGAGAAGGCTATCTTTCAGAGGAGGCCAAATACAAAGTAATTAATGGTGAAGCAGAAGGTGGCTTTAGCACAGAGGCATATTTAAATAGACCGGAATCCGTATACAACGGACAAATAGACTCTTTACAGGGTAAAAAGAAAAAAGATTCAATTTCTGTGTTTGCCAAAAGAAGCTCTGGGGTTATTTTACCAGAATATAGATTGCCCACTGAGACTGAATGGGAATATGCAGCCCAGGCGCAGATTGGAAGTAGGGAATACAATAACTACAGAGGAAGAAAGAAATATCCTTGGGAAGGAGATTATACCAGAAATGGACAAAGAGTTGGTAGAGGAGATCAATTGGCCAACTTTAAACAAGGAAAAGGAGATTACGGCGGAATTGCAGGATGGTCAGATGACGGAGCAGATATTACTGCGGAAGTTAAGTCTTACAAACCCAATGATTTTGGATTATATGATATGGCAGGAAACGTAGCCGAATGGGTTGCGGATGTATACAGACCAATCGTAGACGACGAGGTTAGTGACTTCAACTATTTCCGAGGAAACGTTTATATGAAAACGGCCATTGGAAAAGACGGAAAAGTAAATGTAATTCGTGACTCCATTGTATATGACACCTTGCCAAACGGTAAAGTTGTAGCCGTAAATTTACCTGGAGAGATAAAAATGGTGCCAGTAGATGAAGAAGAAACCTTCTTAAGGACCAACTTCTCATCCAGTGACAACAGAGGATATAGGGACGGTGAACCCGGGTCTACAAGATTTTATGACAGATTTAGTGATGATGAGGACGAAAAAGATCAAAAGAAAATGTACGATGCTCCTGTGAGCAAGGTACAGGTAGACTCTACAGGAAATATTTTGAGAGCTTACGACAAATCCAACAACAGAACTTCATTGATCAATGATGAGGTAAGGGTCTTTAAAGGAGGTTCTTGGAGAGATAGGGCCTATTGGTTGGATCCAGCCCAAAGAAGATATTTACCACAATATATGGCAACTGATTATATTGGATTTAGATGCGCCATGTCCAGAGTAGGATCCAAATCCAAAACTAAAAACAAAACACCTAGAGGCAAGAAAGCCAAATAGTTCTAAAAGTTTATTAAATATAAAAAAAGCCCTTTTTAAAAAGGGCTTTTTTTATATCTTAGATTTATGACAATAGAACAATTGCACCAACTCTTTTTAGAGTTTCCCCAGGTCTGCACGGACACTAGAAAAATCAGCCCAAATTGCATATTTTTCGCCCTAAAGGGAGATAATTTTAACGGCAATAAGTATGCCGCCCAAGCCCTGGAAAAGGGTGCTTCATATGCTATAGTTGATGAAGATGAATTTGCCGGAAGCGATAACACCATATTGGTAAAAAATGTACTTACCACGCTTCAAAATTTATCCCAATTTCACCGGAATTATTGCAAAGCAATAGTAATTGGCCTTACCGGAAGTAATGGCAAAACCACCACAAAAGAACTAATTACCGCTGTTCTATCCAAAAAATACAAAACTATTGCCACGAAGGGCAATTTAAACAATCATATTGGGGTACCCTTAACACTTCTGTCCATTACACCCGATACGGAAATGGCCATAGTAGAAATGGGTGCCAACCATCTTAATGAAATAGAGTTCCTATGCAAGTTGGCCGAGCCGGATTTTGGCTATATTACCAATTTTGGAAAGGCGCATCTAGAGGGCTTTGGGAGTGAGGAAGGAGTAATAAAAGGCAAAAGTGAACTATACGACTTTTTAACAAGCCATAATAAATCCGTTTTTTTTAATGCGGACGATCCTATTCAAAAAGAGAAATTATCCACCGTCATCAAGAAATTTGGATATAGTCAGAACGATAATGAATTCTTTAATATAAAACTTATTGGTGCCGATCCATTTGTTAAAATTGCCATAGGTGATATCCATATTACAACCCAACTGGTGGGCAGCTATAATTTCACCAATTGCTGTGCCGCAATATTAATTGGAAAATACTTTAATGTGGAAATGGACGAAATAAAAAAAGGAATTGAAAATTACATTCCCCAAAATAACCGTTCGCAAATAATCGATAAAAATGGCCATCACATTATTTTGGATGCCTATAATGCCAACCCTACAAGCATGAAGGCCGCCTTGGAAAACTTTCAGCAATTAAAGGCAGATTACAAGGTTGCATTCTTGGGGGATATGTTCGAATTAGGCAAAACTGCAGAAAAAGAGCATCAGGAAATTTGCAATATAGCCACCAATATGAATTTTGACCAGGTGTTTTTAATTGGGGAAAACTTTTTCAAGACAAAAAGTGACTGTAGCAAATTCAAATCCTTTGACCATCTCAAGGAAACTCTCAACAACAAAACCCTGAAAAACGCCACCATCTTGATTAAAGGATCTAGGGGCATGGCTTTGGAAAGAATACTCGATTTGTTATAAACTTTAAAACCAAAGTATTTTTCGTGGGACATACTGGATTCGAACCAGTGACCTCTGCCCTGTCAAGGCAGCGCTCTAAACCAACTGAGCTAATACCCCATTATCTGTAACAACAGAAAAATAGTCCGCCAAAATTACACCAATTTTAAGAGTTTGAAACTACCTTGGAGAATTTTTTTCAATAAATTGACTCCTGCGGATTCAAAATCGATTTCTCAAACTTTAAAGCAAAAACAGTGTACCTTCACAGCAGATTTAAGTTTCTACAGCAACTTGAGAAATAAAACTAAACCCTAATAGGTTGGAATGAAATCCATTACCCCCAAGCCTTTCTATTTCGATTTCCCAAACTTAAACACCTCCGAAGGCGTCCTTGCCCTGTCCAAAATGTCTTCCATTTCAGCAACCACCTCTGGAAAATCGGCCGCCAAATTATTCTCCTCCCCAGTATCTTTGGACAAATCATACAATTCTATCTTGGCATCCGGGTTCTTTAGAACATCATACTTTACCGCCTTCCAATTTCCCATTCTAACAGCTTGTCTACCCCCTTTTTCATGAAACTCCCAATACAAATACCCGTGTTCTTTCTGTTCACTCGACTTACCCAGTAAAGTCGGCAGAAAGGAAATTCCGTCCAAACCTGGAGTTTCCTTTATCCCCGCTATTTCTGCCAAAGTGGGAAAGACATCCCAAAATGCCGAAACATGGCCCGCAACACTTCCCGGCTTAATCTTGTTGGGCCATTTAACCATCATTGGGACACGGATCCCCCCTTCGTACAAATCTCTTTTATAGCCCTTTAAAAAACCATTACTATCAAAATAATCGGGATCTGCCCCACCCTCTAAATGCGGACCATTGTCTGAGGTAAAGATTATAATTGTATTATCCGCTATTCCCAAATCGTTGACCTTCCTAACAATTTCACCCACTTGTTCATCCAGGATACTCACCATGGCCGCAAAGGCCGCATGGCTTTCTGTTTGGGAACCATACCCCCCTATTTTATACTTTGGGCCATCATCTATTCCCTCATATACCTTTTCTGGTAAATATTTACCTCTAAATCTGTTCATCACCTCCTCCGGGGCCACCAACTCTGCATGTGGAATAATAGACGGCACATAGGCAAAAAATGGCCTGTCCTTATTCTCCTCAATAAACTGTAATGCCTTATCATGGATAAGATTAGGAGCATAAATACCTTTTTTCGTGCCAGCATTCTCCGGTAGCACTATGGAGTCTTGATTGGACCACAAATGATAGGGGTAATAATTATGCCCTATCGTCTGACAATTGTACCCAAAAAAGGTATCAAATCCCTGGTTATTGGGATCACCTTCCGACCCTGGATATCCCAACCCCCATTTACCAAAAGCACCGGTACTATAACCAGCTTTCTTTAAAACTTCCGCAATGGTAAGGGTACTATCGGGAATAGGAAATTGCCCTTCCGGTTTAATTCCATAATTCCCCCTAACTACCGTATGTCCGGTATGCATACCCGTCATAAGCGCCGATCTGGAGGGGGCACAAACAGTACTTCCGGAGTAATGCTGGGTAAAAAGCATACCCTCGGCCGCCAACTTGTCTATATTGGGTGTTTTAATCTTTTTTTGTCCATACACCCCTAGATCCCCATACCCCAAATCATCGGCAAGGATATAAATAATATTTGGTGGGCCAATTGTTTTTGATACTTCCGCAGAACCTAAATTGGAGGGGCTCTTTTCCATTTTACATGAAGTGAACCCAAAGGCAGCAATAATCATTAACCCAGAAACAACTTTAAAATCCATGACCTTTTCTATTTATTTCAAACATACGCAGAATTATAAAAAGTAGCGTGTTGAAAATATCAAAACCTATTTATAAAATCTTCAATAGCATTATCCTTATAATATAGCAGTCAGTTCTGCCTCGAACGGAACGATAAATTTAAGATCGTGAAACCAATATACGGAGCTGATTACCTCTATAGTGATGGATGTATCGCTCAGTGACTCCCTACTGTACTGCCAAATTATATCCTTGGCATCAGGAAAAGCTTGGCCTTCCAATTGATCTGAAAACAATCTATTTAACAAAGTATTCTTAGGCATCCCTGCTACCAATAATCTAATTAGGGATGCTTCAAAATCAGACTTGAACACAGACATATTTTCCTTTTTGCCAGCTTCTATTTCAACCTTGAACCTTAGGGCTTCTGGCTGGGGAAATTTGCCATTAAAGGCCTGAAACAACAGTTGACCGACATTAAAAAATTGTTCGTGCAATGATAAATCCGCATACTCCTCCCACATTTTTTCATGGAGCATTTCATGTGATAAATTGGCAATCTGGCTTTTACTTAAAATATCCTTGAACAAATAGCCCAAAACAATTTCTGCAGCTTCAGGAGGCTCAAAATCTGTTAAGGACAACATGCACATTTCCTTCAAATCTGTAGACGGAATAGTGGCCGTATCCCCAAATTCCATAATATCCAACAGCTCCATATAATTTTTAGGGCTCCAAGCATTGGGCAATTCCCGAATGGTTTCAAACTTTTTAAGTTCAATTTTGAATTTCATAATTTTGTCTTTTCTTGCCGTCTAGGCAACCTAAGTTAAGCAAACGAGGGATATGTCAATACATTTTATTGATTCTAATTGACGTCTTCAAATTAATTCCAATTCCATATAACAATACGTAAAATTAAAAGTAAATTTATCCCTATCACAGGCCTTGGAAGAAACCTATAAATGGACTTTAACTTGAAACCATACATCCTCTTTTTAATCAGTTTTATCAATTGTTCCATCGTCTTCGGACAGCAGCAAAATACCAAAATAGTGTTTGTTATAGTTGATGGCATTTCTGCTGACGTATTGGAAAAAATAGAAACACCAACTCTCGATACCATTGCCAAGAAAGGTGGCTATACCCGTGCCTACGTTGGGGGTGAAAAAGATGGCTATTCAGAAACTCCGACTATTTCCGCCGTAGGTTATAACAGCCTGCTTACAGGCACTTGGGCCAATAAACACAATGTATGGGGCAACAGCATTAAAGATCCTAATTACAATTATTGGACTGTTTTCAGATATGCCAAAGAAAACAGGCCAGATTTGAAAACAGCTATTTTCTCAACCTGGCTGGACAATAGGACAAAATTAATCGGGGAAGGCCTTCCCCAAACCAACTACCTGAAATTAAATTATCATTTTGATGGGTTTGAATTGGACACAGTGAACTTTCCACATGACGAGGACCGACTTTACATTCATAAAATAGATGAAAAGGTAGTAGATGAAGCTGCCAGGTATATACAGGCTGAAAGTCCAGATCTTTCCTGGGTATATCTTGAATATACAGATGATATGGGGCATCGATATGGAGATAGCGAGCAATTTCACAACTCCATTGCCATAATGGACAACCAAATTGGACGCATATACAAAGCAATGGATTATAGACGAAAGGAATACGGCGAGGATTGGCAAATATTTATCACTACTGATCATGGCAGGGACAAAGAAACGGGCAAAGGACATGGAGGGCAATCCGATCGGGAACGCCTTACCTGGATCGTTACCGATGCCGACGATTTAAATGACTATTTTAAGAACGGAACCCCGGGTATAGTCGACATCTTACCAGCGATGCTCAGAAGCTTGGAAATCTCACCCGAACCCAACAGGGCGTTTGAAATTGATGGAGTTTCTATCACCGGACCACTTTCCGTAAGTGATTTAAAAGCAAACATTCAGGGCAAGTATTTAACACTTAGTTGGAAGAACCACAATAGGGACAAAAAGCTCAAAGTTTACCTTAGTACGGAAAATGGTTTTAAAAATGGCATATACGACCACTACAAATTGGTTAAAAAAGTGAAGGGGAACACTAATAGTACCAAAATCGATTTAGACAAATATCCTTCCCATTTTTATAAGATTGTGATAGAAGGAAAGCACAATTCCATCAATGCATGGGTAATGGCTAAATAAATAGGACAATTATTCCATGCCCAATTGGACCACTACCCGGAGCACAGTGTTAACTATGGAATAGCACAATTCATTGAAACCGATTGTGCAGAAAATCCTACCATTTATACATTTCCAAATTAAACCATTGTTTATACTCCCTATCTTTATTGAAGATTAAAATGAAATGATAGCCAACTCCTCAAATCAAACTAATTTTTAAATTAAACTGGCAAGCCTTTTCTGTACTAAGGTTGTCCATTTTAGAATAATTATATAATCTATTGAAATAATTGTATAACATATTGCTTCCCCTATTTTCGACATTTGTATAACACCCAAAAAATTATTTATCATGTCACAGATCATAAGCATAATACTCGTATTGAATCTTTGCTTTGCAGGAGGCACCATTTTTGTAATCCTTCATGGAATGTATAGTTCAAAAAAAACACGTTCACTGGATATGGACTCTATTCACAATTTGGAAAAAAGAAAAATCAGCGAAGGCCCAAAAAGTCAGTTTTAAGGTTTAAGGACCGAAAACGCCCGAAGCCATCCAATGTGAGGCAAACCCGTGGGGTACGCAATTATAATCCGTAGTTCTAATTAAGACGTAATTCCATCCTTTACACCTATGGTTCACCCTATTCTTACAGCGCCTAAGATTATGGATTTTGAATGCAGGGAAATTAATCATCCGATTTAACAGAACTTTCCCAATTTTACAGTACTTGGCTTATCAGAAACCAAAATGGCAGCCAATTAGTTTGGCACATCTTACCTATTAAGGAATTTCTTATCCAAACCCAGTTTCAGATCATTAGATCCAATCAATCTTATTATCAAAACTTGTACGTACAAGTAAAATTCTTATATTTACTAAGTCACTTTTTCAATGACCGTTTGTTGTTTTCATTCAGGTGATGACATTTAGTTACCTGAAAATGCCCGCTTAAAGCGTATACCAGAAGATTCAGAACGGCCAAATTGAAATAAAAAAACACCAATATGAAAATAGCCATATTAGGCTCCGGCTTTATTGCCCGATTTTATGCCGAATCATTACATTCACAAAGACGAAAGGATTATTTGGTGATGGTCTATTCTCGTAATGAAAAAAACGCAAAACGGTTTGCAGAGGATTATAACTTGCCACATCACACGACCTCTATGGAAGAAGCCATAGCCCATCCTGATGTTGAAGTAGTGCTCATATCCCTGCCCAATCACCTACATGAGGCAGCCGTTCGTGAATGCGCCAAATATAAAAAGCATGTCATCTGTACCAAGCCCTTGGGCCGCACTGCTGAGGAAGCCAAATCTATGTTGGATATGGTTGAAGAAGCTGGAATTTTTGGAGGTTACCTTGAAGACCTGTGTTACACGCCGAAATTCCTGAAATCCATGGCAAGCATTAAGCGTGGTGAAATTGGCAAAGTACTCTGGACAAAATCAAGGGAAGCCCACCCTGGCCCGCATAGCGATTGGTTTTGGGACAAGGAAAAATCCGGCGGTGGTGCCATCATCGACCTAGGATGCCATTGTGTAGAAATAGGTCGCAATTTTATTGGTAAAAATATTAAACCATTAGAGGTCATGTGCTGGGCCGACACCCAAGTACATCCCATCGACGCCGAAGATCATGCCATAGGACTGGTAAAATATGCCAATGGGGCCATAGGGCAATTCGAAGTTAGCTGGACCTTCCGCGGAGGAATGGATTTGCGAGACGAGGTAATGGGTACCGAAGGTACTATATGGATAAACAGCTTTTTACGTACAGGATTCGAAATGTTCACAACCGGAAAAGGAGGTGAAGGCTACGTGGCCGAAAAGGCAGAGTCGAACACTGGTTGGCTATTTCCCGTTGGGGACGAGGCCCACGAACTGGGGTATCCCCATATGTTTACAGATATGTTTACGGCCATTGAAGAAAACAGACCGCCACTTGAAACATTTTATGACGGTTATGTGGTGAACGCCATTTTGGACTCCGCCTATAAATCTGCCGAAAGCAAATTATGGGAACCCGTTATTTTAGAAGATTGGCGAGGCGATGAGCCTATTGAACAACAAAAAAGCTGGAATTCCTATGACGAGGACCACTATATCATAAAAACAGAGGTCCTTCCCAACGGGGACAATAAAGTAATATTAAAACACAAAAAAACCGGTGTGGTAACACAAAAAGTAACCCAAGCCAATAAATAAAGGCCATTCCTTATAGACCAATGGAAAAGAACAATTGTAAAAAAAATATTCAGATTAACCTCCAAGGCCCGATTTTGGTACAGCTCGACAATTTATAGAAAGTATGTTCAGGGGATTAATGTGACTTCTATGCCTACTAACAAGCTAACTTTCCTTGACAATCATAAAAAACACTATGGACTTTAAAAACAGTACATATATAATAATGGGCGGAACCACAGGAATGGGTCTTGCCGCCGCTATCGCTTTAAAGAAGAATGGAGCCAACCTTATGGTGGTAGGAAGAAACTTGGATAATTGCGAAAAAGCAAAGGAGATCCTTGGCAAGGGAAGCATTTCCCTGGAAGGTGATGCCACTGATCCAAAAACCATCAAAACTGCGATTAAAATGACGCATAAAGCCTTTGGACCTATCACTGGATTATTTCATGTTGCCGGCGGAAGTGGCCGAAAATGGGGCGATGGTCCATTGGATAAAATAAGTTTGGATGGATGGAACAAGACCATGGAGCTAAACCTGACCTCTTTGATGCTGTCCAACCAAGCTATAATAAACTATTTTTTGAAGCATAAAAAATCGGGCACCATCTTAAATATGGGATCGGTATTGGGTTACTCACCTTCACCAAAATATTTCACCACCCATGCCTACGCTGCTGCCAAATCGGCCGTAATTGGGTTTTCCAAGTCCATCGCTGCTTATTATGCCGGGAACAACATTAGAATAAACGTCATTGCCCCCAGTCTCTTTATTACTCCAATGTCCCAAAGGGCCGTAAATGATGACAGAATTATGGAGTTCCTTAAAACCAAACAACCCCTGGACGGCGGGCGACCTGGGCTTTCTGAAGACATCAACAATGCCGTACAAATGTTCCTACATCCTGATTCAAAGTTTATAACCGGACAAGTTTTGGCCGTTGACGGAGGTTGGACGATTAGCGAGGGCCAATATTCATAAGTTCTCGGAAAACTGTTAGGTACCGGGGGTATGCGGGGCCAAAGGCAAATTAAGCGTTGCCCAAAACCATAATAAATAAAACAATGTAATGAGTGTAACAAAAGAATATCTAGCAAAGGGAAAAGAAATTATCCAAGTAATTGGGCAACAGGAATCCAAGATTCAGGAAGTGGCCCAAATTTTTGCCCAATCCATTTTAAACGGACGAATGGTTCACCTTTTTGGATCTGGTCATAGCCGAATGATGGTAGAGGAAATGTGGCCAAGATACGGATCCTTCCCTGGTTTCAATCCCATTGTGGAACTTTCATTATCCTTTCATAATTTGGTGGTCGGGGCCAACGGGCAGCGCCAAGCTATGTTTCTTGAAAATGTATCTGGATTGGCGGCAAGGATACTTCGGAATTTTGACACTGATCCAATGGACACGGCCCTGGTAATTTCTTCCAGTGGCTGTAATGTAGTTCCTATTGAAATGGCAGAAGAATTTCAAAAAAGGAAAATAAAAGTGGTTGCCTTGGTAAGCAAGCTTCATTTGGAGGGCAGTACCTCCAAAAAGTCGGACGGTAAAAAACTGACCGATTTTGCCAATATTGTATTGGATACCGGAGCACCTTTGGGAGATGCCATGATATACCTAGATGGCATGGATTCTCCAGTTGCACCCGGCTCTACACTAGGTGGAGTTCTGCTCATAAACAGTATCAAGGCAGAGGTAGCCAAAATCTTGCATGAGAATGGCAAATCCCCAAAAGTATTGAGCAGTGGAAAAATAGTTGGAGAAAAACGGGCAGTAGATCTTTTCGAGTCTGCATATGATGAACATGCCCACTTAATGGCAAAATTATATCAAAATGTGGGAAACAAATCAGGTGAAAATTAATGGCACGCCATCCTTCTACCGTGTTTTTCAATACAATTTCCATTATTAGTAGATAACTAATTTAAAACATGAACTTTTCAACTGTAATTTCTAAATCGCTTCGTACAGACATCCTGGTTATTGGGAGTGGCAGCGCTGGTGCTACCGCCGCCATTGCCGCATCAACCGGGAAGTATAAAGTAACCCTAGTGGAACGCTACGGTTTTCCCGGTGGCACATCGACCCAAATGCTCGACACTTTTTACGGTTTTTTCACTCCATCGGAATCACCTAGAAAAATTGTTGGGGGCATCCCAGATAAAGTCGTGAATGAATTGGACAGATCGGGCAATATTTTTTTACGACCCAATACCTATGGAGCTGGCACAGGAGTGAATTACAACCCTGAAAAACTAAAACAGGTATGGGACCAACTTTTGATAAAAAGTGGTATTCAATTATTATATCATTCCACCCTAGTGGGAGTGGAAAGTACAGGAGAAGCATCAACCTGCATATTCTTCAATAAGGGCATGGGCTTTTTTTCCATAACGGCAAACCGGGTCATTGATGCCTCTGGTGATGCCGATTATTGTCATTGGGCAGATATCCCCTATGAACGTGCCGGGGAGAAGGAATCCGCCCAAAGTATGACCACCACCTTCCGTATGGCCAATGTAGAACAACAAGAGTATGAGTCGGCAGGAGGAAAAAAAATGTTGAAAGAAAGGATGGCGGAAGCCTTTGAAAAGGGAACTTATGGCCTTCCGCGTAAAGAAGGATCCGCACATGAAATGTGCCAGCCCAAATGCATTTCCACTGTAGCGGTAAAAGTAGTGGACCTCGACCCTTTGGACGTAGAGGGCATTACAAAAGCGGAAATTGAAGGGCGCCGACAAGCCTTTATATTTGAAGATTTTTTCAGGGCAGAGATACCTGGATACAAGAATTCCAAGATCATTGGACTCTCGCATCAAATTGGTGTTCGGGAAACTCGAAGGGTTTTTGGGGAATACCGTCTTACCAAGGAAGATTGTATTGGTGCCAAAACCTTCGAAGATCAGATTTTTCTCTGTGGCGCACCCATTGAAGATCATCGAAAATCGGACGAAGGAGAATCCGAAACTTTTTGGCAATATGTTCCCAACGGGGGAGCCTATGGAGTGCCTTACGGCACTATTGTACCCAAGGAAAGTCAGAACACTTGGGTCGTTGGCCGTTGTTTCTCGGCCACCCATGACGCCCATGCCTCCTGCCGATCAATGGCACAGACAATGAGTATGGGGCAGGCGGCCGGCCTGGCCGCTATAATCTCTATGGATACCGATCAGAACGCAAAAAACATCGATATCAACAAACTTCAGGATAAATTGACACATATTGGGGCTATTTTGGAAATGCCCGAGAAAGTTGCAGATACCTCAAGGCACGGATGGAAAAACAATTAACAATTATGTCTCAAGAGCTTTTTAGAACAGTTTTGGGCGATAAGCCAACTTCGGAAATGGGACTCACCTATTCCCATGAACATATCATTATAGACGATAGTTATGTAACTGCTGCCCATCCCGAATTTTTACTCAACGACGTGCATAAAATTTCCGAGGAGCTCAAGAACTTTTATAAGGCGGGAGGCAGAACCGTTGTAGACACCATGCCGGCCAATAGTGGGCGTAATGTTTTAAAATCGGTTGAAGTAAGTCACGTTAGTGGTGTTAATATAATTGTCCCAACAGGAATGCATTTGGAAATTTATTATCCTGAAAACCACTGGAGATATCACTATTCCGAAGATCAATTGACAGAGCTTTTTATAGATGATATTGAAAAAGGCATTGATCAATTTGATTATTCAGGACCATTTGTAAAAAGGACCCAGCATAAGGCTGGCCTTATTAAATTGGCTACCGGGGATGGACCGATAACTCCCCATCAGGAAAAAATCTTTAGGGCCGTCGTAAATGCACATTTGGAAACAGGAGCCCCTATATTAACACATACCAATTTTGGAAAACAGGCCTTGGAACAAGCGAAACTGTTCGAAAAATTGGGGGCAAATCTCCAACATATAGTGCTTTCCCATGTGGACAGGGCCAAAAAGGTAGATTATAACAAGGCGGTGCTTGATACTGGAATTCGGTTAGAGTACGACAGTGCCTTCCGCTGGAAAGATTCAGAACCCAATTATACCCTAAATCTTTTGGAAAATCTACTCCCCCAATATCCAGATCAAATTACACTGGGAATGGATATGGCAAAAAATGCTTACTGGAAAAGTTATGGAGGCAGTCCCGGGTTAAATTATCTTATAGAGACAATTCCCCAATTCTTAAAAGCCAAAGGCTTGGAAGAGCATTACAAAAAAGTGTTTTTTGACAATCCGAAAAAATTATATGCCTTTTCCCAATCTTAAACCAATAGACTAGGGTCAACCTACAAAAAGTAACTATTTCGAATAGGATACTCCGTAGTATTGCAATACAGATCACCATATAAATTAAGATGGGGCCTACTGGTTCTGAACCTAATTGATATATGTAGAATAGGGGCCCCAACTGCAATCCCCATTTTTTTGGCAATATCCCCGCTAGCCGGCACCGACCTTAGTTCCTGCTCCACTCCCATAATCTCAATTAAGTATTCCTGACTAAGGGTCTTAAAAAAAGATCCCTCCACAAATTCCTCTGACCTTATAGGTTCCAAGGCGTTCAAAGCATACCAATTATTCTCCAAAACTACAGGTTTGTCGTCTATATAACGAACTCTTTGAAAATAGACACATTTAGAACTCTTTTCGTCCTCGGATAACGGGAAACCAATAATCGGGTCCCATTCCACAACTTTAGGCTCCACGGTCACTCTTGTCTTTACCTTATAATCCGTTGAGCCCGAAAAACCCTTGACAGACAAGAGTCCTAGATATTTGCCTCTCTCCAGCACTTTACTGCCCTTGCCCTGTTCCTTGGCTATAAAACCCTCTTTCAACAGTTCATCCAATGCCTTTCTAACCGTTGTTCTTGTGGTCCCAAATTGAACACAAAATTCGTTCTCCGAAGGCAAATAACTATCTGGAGGATATTTTTGTGTCTGTATCCGCTTCTTTATATACTCTTGTATCTGATGGTACTTTTTTATCTTTTTCACTTTCCAAGTTCAACTATGACTGACTAATTTACATTATCTTTTATCCATTATCATACTAATATCCAATAGGATTTTTCCAAAACAAGCAGATATATTGTATGGACAAGTTAAAATAAGCAAAAAATTTAAACCATCTAATTTACCGCAAAAGCTTAGCAGGCATGGCCTGATCACCAAACTATTGTAAAGGTAAAAAAACCGTCTATGGCAAAATCAATTATTGTACAGTGTATAAATGTATCCCTAATGAATTATAGTCCTTCAAATAGAAAACAGTCGATTGGTATTCCTTTTTCAGCAAGAAGACCCGTACTACCCTCTTCACTTTCACAAGAATGGATTTTTTCAGTAAAAAGAAACTACTGACTGCTATATTAAAATATGAAAAAAAATCTTATTATTTAAAATTAAATTTTAACTTGTATGCACATGTTGTGAGCTATTTTATATTTTCTATGGGACTTATTAAAAAAATTGGAGACAGTTTATTAACTAAAGGCAGCATCATGCTTATGATATTCTCATTTGTATGTTGCGCGGACAACAGAATAGCGGACTACCAAACCCCCGTACTTAATTATCAGACCACTATGGAGAATGACTTTATTGTACCGGAAGGTTGGCAGATAAGCCTATGGGCAGAATCCCCCTCCCTGTACAATCCAACAAATATGGATGTTGACGAAAAAGGAAGGGTTTGGGTTACGGAAGCAGTGAATTATAGGGATTTTAACAACGATCCAAAACACCGTTTAAACTTTGAAGAAGGAGATCGGATAATGATTCTGGAAGATACGGATGGCGATGGTATTAGTGACACCTCCAAGGTATTTGTCCAGGATAAAGATCTGGTTGCACCAATGGGGATTGCAGTTGTAGGGAATAAGGTATTCGTATCCTGCGCGCCCACTTTGTTTGTCTATACTGATGAAAATGGCGATGACGTACCCGACAAAAAGGAAGCCTTTCTTACTGGGTTCGGAGGCTTCGATCACGACCACAGTCTACATTCACTAGTAGTAGGTCCGGACGGAAAATGGTATTTCAATACGGGGAATGCCGGACCGCACCGAGTGACGGACAAAGGCGGTTGGCAACTACGTTCAGGTAGCGTTTATTCGGGCGGAACCCCTTACAACGATAAAAATGAACCAGCGCAAGTCAGTGATGACGGACGTATTTGGGTCGGGGGTCTGGCTTTAAGAATGAACAATAAAGGCAAAGACCTTGAGGTGGTAGGCCACAATTTTCGAAACTCCTACGAGGTTGCATTGGACTCATATGGAAATATGTGGCAAAACGACAACGATGATCAAGTGGTCACCTGCAGGGTAAGTTGGCTTATGGAAGGTGGCAACGCAGGATATTTCAACGCTAACGGCAAACGTACGTGGCAGGCCGACCGTAAACCTGGACAGGATATTTTCACAGCCCATTGGCACCAGGACGACCCAGGGGTTATGCCGGCGGGAGACAACACTGGAGCAGGATCACCTACAGGAGTGGTCGTTTACGAAGGGGATGCCTTTGGTACGGAGTATCGTGGAATGCTCCTAAGTGCCGATGCCGGCCGCAACGTAATATTTGCCTACCAGCCGTCTCCGAATGGGGCCGGATTTGATTTGAAAAGGCGTGATCTGATAACCTCTACCCAAGAATCTACAGAAGGTTATGTATGGAACGATATTGATGATGATAAACGCAAATGGTTTAGACCAAGCGATGTTGCCGTTGGAACCGATGGTGCCATTTACATTGCCGATTGGTACGATCCGGTAGTAGGGGGCCACCAAATGATGGACACCGTAGGCTACGGCCGAATCTATAGAATTAGCCCTAAAGGAAATAATCTTACAATCCCAAAAATAGACCTAAGCACGGTTGAAGGCCAAATTGACGCCCTTCTAAATCCTGCTATAAATGTTCGAAGCCAGGGCTTTGAACAATTACTGGAGCAAGGTGAACGGGTTGTAGAAGATGTGAAGAAAATATTGGATTCAGACAATCCCTATCATCGATCAAGAGCCATCTGGTTGTTGTCCAAACTTGGCAACCAAGGAAATGCCATTGTGAAAAACGTATTAAAAAACGAACCGGACCCCCGATTAAGGACCGTGGCATTTAGGGCCCTGAAAGATGATGCTGAATCCTTTTTAAAATATGCCGCAACAGCGGCCAATGATCCTTCGCCACAAGTGAGAAGAGAAGTGGCCATTTCCCTTCGAGACATACCTTGGAAGGAAAGCAGCGCCCTTATCAAGGAATTATTTAAGGGATATAGCGACAATGATCCCTGGTATCTGGAAGCCTTGGGAATGGCCATGGACGGTAAAGAGGAATCGGCCTATGCCGAATTGCTTTCAGATCAGCCCGATGACCCTGTAAAATGGCCCGATGCCTTTGCTTCGCTCGTATGGCGAATACACCCGAAATCTGCTGTCAATGCATTAAAAGAAAGGGCTCTGGCAAAAAGTTTATCCCCAAATCTTAAAATACAATCCGTAGATGCTTTGGCCTTTATTAATGACAGGGATGCAGTCGCAGCTATGCTGGCCATAAACAAATCAAGTACGGACAAAACGATAAAAGAAACCTCCCAATGGTGGCTAGACTTTAGAAAAAATAACGACTGGTTTGCTTTTTGGGACTGGGAAGCGGAAAATGGGGAAGGATTTAGTGTTCCGGATAATATTGCCGAACTCAATGAAATACTTTTAAACCAGGACACCTCTACAAAAAAAAGGATCGAGGCAGGAAATGAAATGGCGGGCAGCTTGATAGGTGGACGCCTATTAATTAGTTTGGCCGCCAAAAATCAGCTTTCCAATGAAGTTATTAGCGGAATATCCGAGGCTATTTTTAACAATCCCGAATTGGAAATCCGGACATTGGCCAGTGAACACTTTAAAAAATCCGGGGAAAAGCAAATGGCCATACCAGCAATCTTAAAATTGACAGGGGATAGTGGTAAAGGTGAAAGTGTTTTTCTATCAAAATGCACAACCTGTCACAAAAATGGAATTACGGGTAACGATATAGGACCCGACCTTTCTTCAATCGGGGAAAAGTTCGACAAGACTGCCCTATTGGATGCCATTATTCATCCAAATGCCTCCATTGTCTTTGGATATGAACCACTTATGATAAAAACTAAAAGCGGTCAGGCCTTTTTCGGTTTTCTTCTGTCTGAGGGCGAAACCACAGTGCTGAAGGACATGACCGGAAAACAGATTGTGATTGCCCCCGATGACATAGAGAGCAAGGAGAAAATGAAGATGGGCATTATGCCAAATGCATTGGCATTGGGCCTCACTGAACAAGATCTGGCCAATTTATCGGCCTACTTATTGACCTTAAAGAATAGTACACTATAGTTTGAACAATTATTAAAATAACCACATTATGGGTGCTGCAATAACCAGAAGGGAAGTGTTAAAATCCTCCGCTGGCATACTCGGCCTGGGTATGCTTGGCGCCTACGAGGCATTTGCAATGGACAAAAGAAGTCGATTTAAGATTGGCGCCTGCGATTGGTCAATTCAGAAAATGTCCGAGGTACAAGCCATGGAAGTGGGCAAAAAAATTGGCTTGGATGGCGTTCAGATAAGTCTAGGCAGCTTAGCTAATAATATGCATCTAAGACAAGCGAACGTTCAACAACAATATAAGGATGCCTGCTCAGAGTATGGTATAAGTATAGGAGGCATCGCCATTGGTGAAATGAACAACATCCCTTATAAATCGGACCCACGTGCCGAACTTTGGGTATCGGACAGTATAGATGTAGCCAAAAAAATGAATGTCAAAGTCGTGCTATTGGCTTTCTTCCACAACGGAGACCTTAAAAATGATTTAAAAGGCACACAGGAAACAATTCGAAGGCTAAAAAAAGTGTCAAGAAAAGCAGAGGACAATGGTATTATCTTGGGTATAGAATCTTGGCTAAGCGCCGAAGAACATATGGAAATCATAAGTGCAGTGGGTTCGCCCAACGTAAAAGTATATTATGATGTGGCCAATTCGCACAAAATGGGATACAATATTTATGAGGAGATCCGGTGGTTGGGCAAAAAGCACATCTGTGAATTTCATGCCAAGGAGAATGGTTTTTTATTGGGACAGGGCAGAATAGATTTTGCAGAAGTAAAAAAAGCGATAGACGAGATAAAATATGAAGGATGGGTTCAGATAGAGGGTGCCGTTCCCAAAAATGCCGACATGTTTGATAGTTATGTTTTGAACAATAAATACCTTAGGTCGGTTTTAAAGATATAGCCTTAGGCTTCCCATGCCTCTGTTTTGACTTTTACTTTTCAGAGAAATTTAATAGAATTACCAGATTTCAAAATTCTTCTCCCATCAAGCGGAGTAGGCGAATACCATATTCAAATCCTCCAACAATACTATACTTCTTAAAAATTCTTAAAAACCTGCTACGCCCCAACCTTTGCGATATTCCCGTTGAAGAAATTTATTGGCCTTAGGCTGATTGGGGAACGACATATTGACCGGATCCCATTTCAGGACCGTATCCGGCATACGTATTGCCACCGTGCCCAATAGGATGGCTTCCGTCATAGGACCGGACTGAGCAAAATGTGAATCGTTCTTTTCACTGCCCAAACAAGCGTCCACAAAATGGTGGTAGTGATTACGGTCTTCCAAAGTTGGCATTTGGTAATCCACATATTTGTTTTCAGGCAACAGAACAGGCATTTCTTTATGCGGTATAAGCAGAGCCCCTTCGGTACCTATGAGTAGGGCCGATTCTGCTGGATACGGTTTTCCATGAAAAAGGGCTTGCACTTCCCAAGGCGGGTAAAACTCCCCGTCAAACCATTCTATAGGTAGAATATCCGATGCTGTAAGCTCATTGCCAGGAAACATCCAGGTGATATGGTCACCCTGCGGCCATGTATCCCCATTTCGTTCCGAAGATTCCTGCCATGAATCCTGAACCTGGGCAACCACCGAAATAGGTGCTTTTAATCCAAGACCCTTCCAAACGGCATCAAATATATGGCATCCGATATCTCCGGACCAACCTGTTCCGAAATCCTGCCACGCTCGCCAAATGGCCGGATGATATATGTTGGGCGCATAAGGACGCATAGGAGCGGTTCCAACCCAAAGGTTCCAATCTAAATTGGAAGGAACTTCCGATCCTTTTAGGGGTCGGGGACCGGGCAGCCTATACCTTTCGATTGCCGCTGGACGATTGGAGCACAAATAAGCATGCTTTATCTTTCCTATGATGCCATCCTTAATTAACTGTACCGCTGTCCTATCTCCTTTACCGGAGGCATGCTGCGTACCCAACTGTGTTACCACCCCAGCCTTTACCGCGGCTTCAGTAAGCTTGCGTACCTCAGCTACATCATGGCACAAGGGCTTCTGACAATAAACATGTTTTCCAAATTGAATAGCCTGATAGGCAATAGCAAAATGATTGTGGTCCGGTACAGATACATTCACTGAATCAATATTGTTATGCTCCTTTTCCAGAAGATCACGCCAGTCCTTATATTTTCTTGCTCCCGGGAAAAGTTCAGCTGCCTTTAGCAAGTTTTGCTCGTCCACATCACAAATCGCCACAACCTCCAAATCAGGATGTTGCCCAAAGTTCTTGAGATCGTGTCCCCCCATACCCCCGACACCAATACTAGCATGTCTTAATTTTTTCTTTGGCAATGCTAAACTAACTGCCGAATTCCCCAAAAAGGGAACAACAAGAGCTGCTGTAGTAATTGTATCCAAGAATTTTCGTCTGGAAACAGATTTCTTATAATTAGTCATAGAAAATATATTATTGGGTTGAACTAAATAATTATCTAATTGTTCCGCACTAAATAAATACTACACGAAACCTCTAAGGTCCAGCAGTATATAATTCACAAAAGATAATGACAATTATTTAAAAGATAATCAACTCTCGGGGTTTTCCTTATTGCAATGAAGAAAGTAATGCGCAAAAGATGCAAAGAATATAGATTCTTCCTTAATTAATAGATCAACTATAATTATTGCAAGAACACAACAATTATAGTTGATCACCAAAGTGAGCCTAAAATAGGCCATTTTTTTAAACAAAAAAGGCTCCCAATTTCTTGGAAGCCTTATCTTTGTTACTGTGGGCCCTACTGGGTTCGAACCAGTGACCCCCTGCTTGTAAGGCAGGTGCTCTGAACCAGCTGAGCTAAGAGCCCTAATTAATCAGTATTTAAAATCGCTTCCTAATTTCTCCAGAAGCGAGCCTGCCTAACGGTAGGCGGGTGCAAATATAGAATAGTTTTTAATTTCCCCAAAGGAAAAAATAAAAAAATTTATACGATTTCTGCAACAACAAAAGTACTGCCCCCAACGAACACAAAATCCGTTTTATCTGCTACGCCCAAAGCAGCATTAACCGCTTCATTTACAGAGGAATAAGTGTCGCCCTTCAAACCAAACTCCAAGGCCCTAGTTTTTAGGACAAGTTCATCCAAACCTCTCTGAATGTTTGGTCTGCAAAAATAATAATGGGCATTTTTTGGGAAAAGAGGTAAAATTTGTTCCAAATTCTTGTCTTTTACAAATCCAATTACCAAATGAAGATCGGTATATTTTTGTTGTTCTATTTGATCCAAAACATTGGACAAACCTTCCGTATTGTGGGCCGTATCACAAACAACTGTTGGGTTTGCGCCAATATATTGCCATCTACCAAGCAATCCCGTATTAGCAGAAACATTCAACAAGCCATCAACAATATGTTCCTCCCTAATATCAAAACCCTTCAATTCCTTAATGGTAGCAACCACGCCCTTGACGTTTTTGGCCTGGTAACTCCCCAACAAGGAAGTTTTATAGTTTCCAGGGATTACTTCCCCTGCAAAAATTATTTTTGAGCCTCTTTCTCCTGCTATATTATTAAAAACAGTTGCTGTCTCTTCCTGCAATTCACTTATGACCACCGGTATCCCTGGTTTAATAATGCCCGCCTTCTCAAAGGCTATTTTGGCAATGGTATCGCCCAACATCTCCACATGATCATAGCCTATATTCGTAATCAATGACACTTCGGGAGTAATTATATTGGTAGAATCCAAACGACCTCCCAGTCCAACCTCTACAATGGCTATATCAATTTTTTCCTTTTCAAAATACTGAAAGGCCATTCCGACTGTCATTTCGAAAAACGAAAGGTCGTGTGCCTCAAAAAAAAGCTTATTTTTTTTTATAAAATCGACTACAAATTTCTTACTGACCGGTATTCCGTTAATCCTGATCCGCTCCCTAAAATCCTTTAAATGCGGAGACGTATACAAACCGACCTTATAACCAGCCTCCTGCAAAATTGAGGCCAGCATATGACTGCTGGACCCTTTCCCGTTGGTTCCTGCCACATGTATGCTTTTAAATTTTCGTTCGGGATGCCCTAAATATGCGGAGAGGGCAAGTATATTGTCCAACTTACCCTTAAATGCAGAAATTCCCTTTTGCTGGTACATGGGCAGTTGCGCGAACATCCATTCCAAAGTTTCCTGATAGGTCATTTATAGTCTTCTGTTGAAGTTAATACACAGTTCCTTTGCAATACCTTCAATTAATCTAATTAAAAAAGTTAACTACCTCGGGGCAAGCCCACGAGGCATTGAAAGGAAATTAAATTTTGATTTCGACGCCCGCCTGAATGGAACGGGCAGGCAAGCGTCGGAGCATTTAAATCTCGATTATCGAGTAAATGAAAATGTAAAAATACTTTAGGATAATTGATTTTGGGCAATGCGGAAAAACTTTATTCCCCCAATTTAAAATTCACCACTACAAAACCAACTTGTTGACTAGGTGCATTGGAATCCAAGTTCCATTGATGCATAAAAGCTGTTTTCTTAGCAGGTTCAAACAAGCAGGGATGAGTATTAGTAGTCCCTCTTTGCCCAGGGGTAGCACTAACCACTTTACCATTTCGGTCCACAACAATTTTCACTACAACCCTTCCTTCTTCATTGCATTCTTGTTGCACCTTGCCTTTATTCACCAAAGTTCGTCCATTGAGTCCATAACCTCCGGTACCACTGCCCGACCCGGGACTTCCGTAATAACTGGTTGCATATGGATCGCCGTCTGGCTGGCCTTTATCCCCGGCCTTATTATCGTCACCTTCTCCACCGGAAGCAGTTCCTTCCGACTTATTTATACCTCCGATCAGCTCATCCAACTTGTTCTTTTTGGCCTGTTGCTCCTTCCTAACCTTTTCTTCGGCTTCCTTCTTTTCGCGGGCTACCCGCTCCGCTTCGGCCTGGGCCTTTTTGGCAGCCTCGTCTGCTTTGCGTTTGGCTTCCTGCTGCTGTTTAATTTTTATGGATTCCTCGTTTTCTTGGGTAAGTAATTTTTCGGCAGGTTTCTCCTTGGCTACCTTCTCCTCCGGCACCTGCTCTACCACCTCTTCTACCTTCTCCTCCACAACTTTTGGCTCTTTAATAGGAGTGTTTAGAGGTTCTGATTTAATCTTTTCTTTGGGCTGTACCGTGCCACTACCAAAATCGGTTGTTCCAAAATTGACGGAAATGCCATTTTCTATTGGAGGATCCAAATAGGTGAGTCCAATATAAAAAAGCAATAGCAATAGTACACTCAACAGAATTGTGGTAAGTGTAAATGATTTTTTCTCGTGTCTCGTGTTAAGTAATGACATTAATTTGGTCGCACTGCCAAAATAACCTTGTAATTATTTCTATTGGCAATATCCATAACGTTCACCGCCTCTTTGATGGCAACGCTCTCTTCTGCCCTAAGAATAATAGTAGGTTTCTCCTGCCCTTTTAGTGCCTTTTTTAATTCAATTTCTATATACTGTCCGTTTATCTTCTCGTTGTTCACAAAATATTCCAGATTCTTATTGATGCTTACAGATACATTTTGGGTATTTGTAGATTTCCCCTTTGCTTTAGGCAACAACAAATCCAACGCATTGGGCGAATTTGCAGTTAGCATAAAGAAGATAAGCAAAAGAAACACTATATCCGTCATAGAGGACATGCTAAAATCTGGGCTAACCTTATTTCTACCTTTTAGTTTCATTTGTTATGTTCTAAATAGGTTCGTTCAACAAATCCAAGAATTCCACCGCATTGGCTTCCATTTTATGCACTACCTTATCCGTCCTGTTTACCAAATGATTATATCCTATGTATGCTATAATACCTACAATAAGTCCGGCTACCGTAGTGGTCATTGCCGTATAAATACCTGAAGCCAAAGAACCCATTTCTGCCTGTCCACCACTGCTTGCCATTTGATGGAATGCCAAAATCATACCAATTACGGTTCCCAAAAAACCGATCATTGGGGCTGCTCCGGCAACGGTAGCCAAAACACTCACATTTTTTTCCAATTTATACACCTCCAGTGTACCCGCATTTTCTATAGCGGTGTTAATATCGTCCAAGGGCTTCCCTATTCTGGATATTCCCTTTTCAGTTAACCTAGCTACCGGCGAATCTGTTTGAGCACACAATATTTTGGCCGCATCCAATTTGCCATTGGTAACATGGTCCCGTATCTGGTTCATAAAATTGCTATCTATCTTAGAAGCTGCCTTGATCGCAAAAATCCGTTCAAAATAAATATACAATGCCACAAAAAGCATTACAAACAAAACACTTATGATCAAGATACTTCCCGTACCGCCATTTACTATTAAATCAATGACAGAAAGCGTCTTTTCCTCGGACACAACTCCCTCTAATCCTGTCTCTTGAGCCAGGTCTTGTATCAATAACATATATTTTCTTTATTTAAGTTGCCTTAATAACGGTCTTTTGTCGATTAAATTATGCGTTCAACACTAAATTTCTAATTAATATAAATCCTATGGCACCGGCGGCAAATCCTAGGAAAGCCAACCATGCTATTTTCTTCAAATACCAGAAGAAGTCAATTTTCTCCATTCCCATAGCAACAACACCTGCTGCAGAACCAATAATCAACATACTACCACCTGTTCCTGCAGAATATGCAATGAAATGCCAAACGGGGTCATCCATTCCTACGGAGAACATTCCTATACTGGCCGCGACCAGTGGCACGTTATCTATTACCGCTGAACCAACACCAAGGAAAAGTACCACCAAATCCGAAACCAATTCCCCGCCGGACTCTGTACCCAACATCGGCATTACCTCATCCAAAGTTCCAGCAAAATGGAACAACATCCCAAGAGATTCCAAAGCCGCAACAGCCATTAAAATACCCAAAAAGAAAAGAATACTTGGCAATTCAATTTTGGAAAGGGATTTATGTACAGGACTGTGATGTGATTCTGCCTCACTTTCACCATCAATGTTGGAGATACTGAATTTAGCACTACTATAAATCTCAGCAAATGTAGCCACCAAAGCCAAAGAAAGCATCATACCAACGTAAGGTGGCAAATGGGTTATGGTCTTAAAAAAGGGAACAAAAATAATGGCGCCTAATCCCAAATAAAGCATGGTAGCCCCGTATTTGGACTTAGTTGGCTCCTCCTCATCCATGTCAGTATCAATATTCCCAGAAAATGCCTTGTACCTACTCGCAATAAAGGTAGGCACAACCATACATATAATTGAAGGTAAAAGAACGTGCTCTATCAATTGGGCCGCAGATACCTTGTTGGCGATCCAAAGCATGGTAGTGGTTACATCTCCAATGGGAGACCAGGCACCACCCGCATTGGCAGCAATAATTATCATACCGGCAAACCAAAGTCTGGTTTCCCTGTCGTTGATCACTTTCTGAAGAATGGTTATCAAAACAATGGTAGCGGTTAGGTTATCAATAATAGCCGAAAGTATAAAGGCCAAAATAGAGAACAACCACAATAATTTTCTTTTGCTCCTAGTTTTTATAAAACCTTTTATAGTTGCGAAACCATCGAAGTAATCTATTATTTCCACAATGGTCATGGCACCTAGAAGGAAGACCAATATTTCCGCCGTTTTTCCAAGATGATGCAGCAAAATCTCATCTATGTGGGTCGCCTCCAACTCCCGGAGCTCGGCATTGACCTCAAAAACGGGCATATGCGCCAAAGCTATAACCGCCCACAACAGAGCCATCATAGCCAAAGCGGGGATTAATTTGTCTATTTTAAGATTATGCTCCAATGTTATTGCCAAGTAACCGGCAACGAATAAAATAATAATAATGGTCTCCATGCTATTATTGGTTTAAATTAATTGTTTCAAAGCAATCTCGAATCCGGTTTTACTGAGATTGACTTTTGTTTTATTTTGGTCAAATATATTTAAAATTGCGTTTCTAATGGTATTTGAAGTGTCATTAAAAATAAGTTCGTCATCCATTGCCACCCTTCCCTCCATAAAATAGGCAAAGACTCGGGCCATTCCGCAGTTGGATATAAAATCGGGAATTAGACTTACCCGCTCATCCGTATACTCCATTATTGGCCCAAAAAATATTTCTTTATCGGCAAAGGGCACATTGGCCCCACAGCTAATCACACGTAACCCGGCATTGATCATTTCGGATATCTGATCCTTTGTCACCAAGCGGGATGCAGCACAGGGCACAAAAATCTCGGCGGGCAATTTCCATATTCTATCGTTCATTTCAGCAAACGGAATAATATTATCCGCAAAAAGCTCATTTCCCTTTTTATTGAGAAAGAATGTTCTTATTTCCTCCAAGGAATATCCGTCCTCATTGATCACCCCTCCTGCCCTATCTATAATCCCGACCACTTTAGCTCCCATTTTGGCCAAATAAAAGGCCGCCGCAGAACCTACATTGCCAAACCCCTGTACAATAGCCCTTTTACCATATACAGAACCTCCATGTATATCATAATAATGTTTAACCGCTTCCGCCACTCCAAAACCGGTTATCATATCCGCAACCGTAAATTTTCTGGCCACCGAGGGCGAGTAGTCTTCTCCTTCCAACACCTTGACAACTCCCAATCTCAACTGACCGATCCTATTTATCTTGTCCGCTTCGGTAGGTCTAAAATGCCCGTTAAAAACACCCTCTTGCGGATGCCAAACCCCAGCATCCTCCGTAATAGGGATAACCTCTTGGATCTCATCCACGTTCAAATCCCCTCCTGTACCGTAATAACTTTTCAACAATGGTGCTACGGCATGATACCAACGCTTAAGCACCCCACTTTTTCTAGGATCCTGGGGATCAAAATTAATCCCGGATTTTGCACCTCCAATGGGAGGTCCCGAAACCGTAAATTTCACCTCCATTGTTTTTGCCAAAGACAAGACCTCGTTCATATCCAATCCTTTCCTCATTCTGGTACCGCCACCTGCGGCCCCTCCGCGAAGGGAATTTATTACCGTCCACCCTTCAGCCTCCGTTTCCGGGTCTTTCCAGTTGAAAACAATTTCAGGGGCTTTATTTTCATATATTTTTAATAACTCTTTCATTGCACTTCACAATTAATATATTTGATTTCATTTGCTATTAAGGGCGCCATTTTGCTCCCTTCGGTTTATTTTACCAGCCTAGCTAATGTTGTCTCATAATTGTTAAGTCCTTTTACAGATAAAAAAGTTTAAAACCGAACAAATATAAAAATATAGATTAGGTTTTAATGTTTTTATTCCCCATTATTATTCCATTCTATACTCGTATATTTGTAACATTCTCATATTTTTTTCTACACAAATGGATTTTACACTTTCGGAAGAACAGTTGATGATACAAAGGGCAGCAAGGGATTTTGCCCAAAATGAATTACTACCCGGGGTTATAGAAAGGGATGATGCCCAGAAATTCCCGGCAGAACAAGTAAAGAAAATGGGGGAACTGGGGTTCATGGGAATGATGGTAGACCCTAAATACGGAGGCAGCGGCCTGGACACTATTTCCTACGCCCTGGTTATGGAGGAACTCTCCAAAATAGATGCCTCCGCCTCGGTAATCGTATCCGTGAATAATTCCTTGGTATGTTGGGGGTTGGAAACGTTTGGCAGTGAAGAACAAAAAGAAAAATATTTAACCCGTTTGTCCACAGGACAGAGCCTAGGGGCGTTCTGTCTTTCCGAACCTGAAGCAGGCAGTGATGCCACTTCCCAAAAAACAACGGCTGCGGATCATGGGGACCACTATGTTCTAAATGGCACCAAAAACTGGATTACCAATGGAAATTCAGCTGAAATATATTTGGTAATTGCCCAGACCGATATCTCCAAGGGGCATAAGGGAATAAACGCCCTTATTATTGAAAAAGGCATGCCCGGTTTTGAAATAGGCCCTAAGGAAAATAAATTGGGAATAAGGGGCAGTGACACCCACTCGCTAATCTTTAACGATGTGAAGGTTCCCAAAGAAAATAGAATTGGCGAAGACGGATTTGGTTTTAAATTTGCCATGAAAACTCTTGCCGGAGGCAGAATAGGAATAGCCGCGCAAGCTTTGGGCATTGCTGCTGGTGCCTATGAACTGGCACTAAAATATTCGAAAGAAAGAAAGGCATTTGGCACAGAAATAAGCAACCATCAGGCCATAGCATTTAAACTTGCAGATATGCACACGCAAATTGAAGCAGCCAGACATTTGGTCTACAAAGCGGCATGGGACAAGGATCAAGGCAATAGTTATGACTTATCGAGCGCCATAGCAAAACTTTATGCTTCCCAGGTGGCTATGGATACCACCGTAGAAGCAGTACAAATACACGGCGGGAATGGTTTTGTTAAGGATTATCATGTGGAAAGAATGATGAGGGACGCCAAGATCACCCAAATCTACGAAGGCACTTCCGAAATTCAGAAAATTGTAATTTCGCGTAGTATATTAAAAGGATAAAAATCATTAAATTAGATTTACCCCTAATTTTTTAAGGGGTAAGACTTGAAAAAAATAAAATTATAAATATCAACCCCTAATCTAGACAGGGGAATTAACCAATAAAAACCAATTTTACATTATTAACCCCCTATTAATAGGAAAAAAATCAATATATAAAGCTTAATATTGAGGAAATCCCAATTTAATGGGCTCAAATATCAGAATATGCATTTTTTTTAACGTTGAATTATAAACGTTGAATTTCTTTCGCACTATTTAAGTTTGCACTGCATTAAATGTAAATATTTTGATATTTTTGAATAAATATGATAATTTATGAAGCTGAGAAAACAAGGATTGTACCTACCGGAATTTGAACATGATAACTGTGGCGCAGGATTTATTTGTAGTCTGAAAGGAAAAAAGTCGAATGATATTATTCATAAGGCTTTAGAGATATTGGAAAAACTAGAGCACAGGGGAGCTGTAAGTTCGGATGGAAAAACAGGTGATGGTGCTGGAATTCTAATAGATATCCCACATGATTTTTTTCAGGATGTTTGCAACTTTGAACTTCCTGAACCGGGCAGTTATGCCGTAGGTAATGTCTTTTTACCCCAAAAAGAAAACCAACGTGACTACTGTATCGATGTTTTTGAATCCAACATAAAAAAACAAGGGCTAAAATTATTGGGATGGAGAGATGTTCCTGTGAACAAATCCATACCTGGACGAATAGCTGCAGAGACCGAACCTTTCGTAAAGCAAGTATTTGTTGCTCGAGAGAATGATGAACAAGATTTCTTCCACTTTAATTTAAAATTATTTATAGCCAGAAAGGTTACTGAACATACTGTAAATGCTTCCAAATTGTCGGAAAGCAAATTTTTCTATGTACCCAGTCTTTCCACCAAAATTATAATCTTCAAAGGGCTGTTAATGCCGGAAGACATCAGTTTATATTATAAAGACCTAATGGACCCAAGGGTAGTCACCAGATTGGCCCTTGTGCATCAACGATTTTCCACCAATACATTTCCTACTTGGGATTTGGCCCAGCCTTTCCGCTATATGTGTCATAACGGGGAAATAAACACTCTTAGAGGTAATGTCTCAAGAATGCGTTCCAGGGAAGAATTAATGAAAAGTGATTGGTTTGGAGACGAAATCAAAAATATTATCCCGATAATATTACCTGGGAAATCGGATTCCGCCACCATGGACATGGTTGTTGAACTATTGTTGATGACCGGAAGATCTCTCCCTGAGGTAATGATGATATTGGTACCTGAGGCCTGGGAAAAGAACGAGGAAATGTCCGAAGCTAAAAAAGCATTCTATGAGTACCACTCCTGCTTAATGGAGCCATGGGACGGACCTGCTTCCATCCCCTTCACCGATGGAAACTACATAGGCGCCGTATTGGACAGAAATGGATTACGCCCATCCCGATACTCAGTGACCAAGGACGGTTATGTAATAATGTCTTCCGAAGTTGGGGTTGTGGACCTTGAACCGGAAAATATTGAAATGCACGGAAGATTGGAGCCAGGAAAAATGTTCTTGGTAAACATGGAGGAAGGACGCATTGTCAATGATGAGGAAATTAAGGAAGCAATTGCCGTTAAGCATCCCTATCAAAAATGGCTGAACAAGAATTTGGTTCACCTCAAGGATATTCCCTACAACGATTGTCCTCTTTTCTTAAATGAGGCATCGGTACAAAAGAGAAAAGCGGTATTTGGATATACCCTGGAAGATATAAATACCATTATACTTCCAATGGGAAAAACGGCCAAAGAACCATTGGGATCAATGGGGTCTGACACTCCTATCGCTATTTTATCCGATCGTCCGCAACTAATATACAATTACTTTAAGCAATTGTTCGCACAAGTTACCAACCCGCCATTGGATGGTATTCGCGAGGAGCTAATTACAGATATTAGCCTAACCTTGGGAAGCGATCATAATATTTTTGAATTTTCCGAACTTCATTGTAGAAAATTAAAGATTAAAAACCCCGTAATATCCAAGGAGGATTTGGATAAAATAAAAAACTACGATGCAAGTCCAGACTATAAGGTAGTTTCCATTCCAATGCTTTACGACATTGAAAAGGGGCATAATGGCCTTGAAGATGCCTTAGAATCGATTTTGCACCAAGCGGAACAAGCCATTGATGAGGGCGCCAATATCATTATACTATCGGATAGAAACGTAAGTAAGGAAAAAGCCCCTATTCCAGCATTATTGGCATGTTCATACGTAAACAGCGGACTACAAAGGTTAGGGAAACGTTCCAAATTAAGTGTAATTATTGAATCTGCAGAACCAAGGGAAGTACATCATTTTGCCTTACTATTTGGATTTGGCGCCAGCGCAATAAACCCTTATTTGGTAAACGAAATTATAGCGGAACAAATTGAAGAACAAGATATTACCCAATACTCTTTTGAAGAAGCCATTAGCAACTACAACAAAGCCGTAGGCAAGGGCATTCTTAAGGTGATGAACAAAATTGGAATTTCCACCCTAAATTCGTACAGGGGGTCCCAATTGTTCGAATGTATTGGAATAAACACCTCTACGGTAGACAAATACTTCCCCAACACACCTACAAGAATTCAGGGTATAGGGCTATATGAAATAGAGAAGGAAATTGCAAAGCGTCATCACAGGGCTTACCTAGATAAAGAAATAGCCGCAAATCTAGATTTGGAAATCGGCGGACAATATCGCTGGAGAAGGGATGGTGAAAAACATCTTTTCAACCCCTTAAGTATTGCCAAACTGCAAAAGGCGGTTAGAAACAATGAGCCGGAATCCTATAATGACTTTGCCAAAATGGTGAACGAGCAATCCAAGGATTTGATGACCATACGCGGTCTTTTTGAATTCTCCAATTACGACCCTATTCCTTTGGACGAAGTGGAGCCATGGACAGAAATAGTAAAGCGCTTTAAAACTGGCGCAATGTCTTATGGATCCATTAGCAAGGAAGCTCATGAAAATTTGGCTATCGCCATGAACAGGATAGGCGGAAAAAGTAATTCCGGTGAAGGTGGAGAAGATGCAGAACGTTTTTACAAGAACCAAACAGGGGACTGGAAAAACAGTGCCATAAAGCAGGTCGCTTCCGGAAGATTCGGGGTTACCTCAAATTATTTGACCAACGCCCAAGAAATTCAGATTAAAATGGCACAAGGGGCCAAACCAGGCGAAGGTGGGCAATTACCCGGACCAAAAGTAAATCCGTCCATTGCGAAAACCAGGAATTCCACGCCATATGTGGGATTGATTTCACCTCCTCCCCACCATGATATATACTCTATAGAAGATTTATCCCAATTGATTTTCGATTTAAAATCTGCAAATCGCGAGGCAAGGGTCAACGTTAAATTGGTATCTGAAGTGGGAGTAGGAACGGTAGCAGCAGGTGTATCCAAAGCAAAGGCGGACGTTATTCTTATATCTGGCCATGATGGGGGTACAGGGGCTTCCCCATTAACCTCATTAAAGCATGCCGGACTTCCATGGGAACTAGGAATTGCCGAAGCACAACAAACCTTGGTACTAAACGACCTTAGGAACAGGATAGTCTTGGAATGTGATGGTCAGTTAAAAACTGGAAGGGATGTAGCAATAGCTTGTCTATTGGGTGCAGAAGAGTTTGGATTTGCCACAGCACCCTTAGTAGCCTCAGGATGTATCATGATGCGTGTATGTCATTTAAATACCTGCCCAGTAGGAATTGCCACTCAAAATCCGGAACTGCGCAAAAAGTTTGAAGGCAAGCCAGAGCACGTTGTCAACTATATGTATTTTGTAGCCCAGGAACTAAGGGAAATAATGGCCCAATTAGGGTTTAGGACTATAGACGAAATGGTGGGACAGGTACAGAAATTGGACCGTAAAAAAGCCTTGGAACACTACAAAGCTGCAGGTATAGACCTTACTCCAATTTTATATCAGGTTGATGTTCCAAAAGGAACCAAATTCTACAATACCCAGAAGCAGCAACATGATATTGACAAGTCCATTGAATTTGAAATTTTGGAAAAAGCACATCCGGCCTTGTTCAGAAAAGAGAAACTCTCTTTGGATTTCCCTATCCATAATACCGATAGGGCAGTTGGAGCGATTACCAGTAATGAAATTTCAAAGATTTATGGTGTAGATGGTTTACCCGAAAACACCTTAAAACTTAATTTCACAGGTTCGGCCGGACAAAGTTTTGGCGCATTTGCCACCAAAGGCCTTACTATGATCGTGAATGGCAACACCAACGATTATTTAGGAAAAGGTCTTTCCGGAGCTAAGTTGATTATAAAAGTACCGTACAAGTCCACTCTAAAACCAGAGGAAAACGTAATTACCGGAAATGTTACACTTTATGGCGCAACCTCAGGTGAAGCCTATATAAACGGAAAAGCAGGTGAACGATTCTGTGTAAGAAATTCAGGAGCCCAAGCTGTCGTAGAAGGTATTGGCGACCATGGCTGTGAGTATATGACAGGAGGTACAGCGGTTATTCTTGGTGAAGTGGGAAGAAACTTCGGAGCTGGAATGAGTGGAGGTATTGCGTATATCTTTGATGAAAAAAATACCTTTAGAAAAAATTGCAATACGGAGTCTTTAAACCTTTTAAAAGTAGAGGACGATAATGATATTGCTGAATTGAAAGGTCTCATAGAAAATCACTATAATGCCACACTTAGCCCAATAGCCCAAAGGATTTTGGAAAATTGGGAAGATTGCCTACCAAAATTTATCAGGATTTTCCCTGAAGAATACAAGCAGGCATTGATACGTTTAGAAAAAGAAAAATTAGAAACGATATAATCGAAATATGGGAAAGATAACAGGATTTTTGGAATTCGATAGAAAAGTAGAAGAATACGCACCTGTAGAGGATAGGGTAAAAAACTACAAGGAATTTACGCTCCCAATGAAAGAAAAGGAGCTAAAGGACCAAGGTGCCAGATGTATGGACTGTGGTATTCCTTTTTGTCACAGTGGGTGTCCATTAGGTAATCTTATACCTGATTTCAACGACGCAGTTTACCTTGGCAAATGGGAAAAAGCCGCAGAAATATTGCACTCCACAAACAACTTCCCGGAGTTCACGGGTAGGCTTTGTCCAGCTCCTTGCGAGGAAGCCTGTGTACTGGGTATCAATGAAGACCCGGTAACTATAGAGAACATTGAGAAAAACATTGTTGAGACAGCTTTCAAAAAAGGCTGGGTAGTAGCGGAACCTCCCGCTAGCAGGACTGGAAAAACAGTTGCCGTTATCGGATCGGGACCTGCAGGACTTGCAGCGGCCCAACAGTTGAACAGAGCAGGACACTTGGTTACCCTTTTTGAAAGGGACGAAAAAGTTGGAGGTCTTCTAAGATATGGTATTCCTGATTTTAAGATGGAAAAAAATATCATAGACAGAAGGGTTAAGATTTTAGAGGAGGAAGGAATTATCATTAAGACCGGGGTTCATGTGGGCGTTGATGTTTTGGCCACAGAACTTAAAGATCAATTTGATGCCATTGTACTTTCCGGCGGTGCCACCGTTAGAAGAGGATTGCCTATAGAAGGAGCAGACCTTAAAGGAGTAGTACAGGCCATGGATTTCTTAAAACAAAATAATAAGCGCGTAGACGGAATTAAAGATCTGGGCGAAGAAATAAAAGCTACTGGCAAGAACGTTGTGGTTATAGGCGGGGGAGATACTGGATCTGACTGTATTGGAACCTCTATTAGACACGGTGCCACTTCGGTATCCAACTTTGAAATATTGGGAAAACCTCCAGTAGGACGTCCGGAAGATCAACCTTGGCCATTTTGGCCTATGCGCTTGAGAACCAGTTCCTCACACAAAGAAGGTGTAGAGCGATTTTTTAGCATTTCCACCAAAAAATTTATTGGTGATAAAAACGGTAATTTAAAAGGACTTATTACTTCTGAAGTAGAGTGGATTACACAACCAGGGCAACGACCAATTCTTAAGGAAGTTCCTGGCACGGAAAAGGAGTGGAAATGTGAATTGGCCCTATTGGCCATGGGCTTTACAGGTTCGGAAATGACGGTTGCCGAGCAATTGGGGCTTGAAGCCGATCCACGTACCAACATTAAAGCCAGTGAAGCAGATTATAAGACCAACGTTCCCGGTGTATTTGTTGCCGGTGACCAAAGAAGAGGACAATCCTTAATAGTTTGGGCCATTTCCGAAGGTAGGCAAGCGGCTTATCATGTGGATACTTACCTCATGGGAACGTCCTATTTACCGTTAAAAGGAGAGGGAGACCTACCAAGGGTTTAATATATTAACCGAATATCGGAATAGATCAAGAAATTCCAACCCAATAAATGGGTTGGAATTTTTTTTGCTTATGTCAATAGTTAAGGCAAAACATTGCCCAAACTTTTCAAAAATGACTATGGTGATAAAGACAATTTGCCTTATTAAATCTAGGAAGCTTCTTCGCCTATGTTGATCTCCAAATCGGGGTATTTTGCTTTAAGGTTTTCAACTTTTTCCGGAGTAACCTGAGTATTCCATAAGTATATGCGATTTAATTTCTGCAACAATTCCAGCCTCTCCAATCCATTGTCCCCTATTTGAGTGCCGTAAAGGTTTAAAACCTCTAAATTTTCAAGTTTCGCCAAAAAGGACAGGCCTTCATCGGTTATGGGATTGGAATGAATGTTTAATCTAACCATGTTTTCAAACTGTCCAATAACCTCAAGATCTTTATCCCCTAGGTTGCGGTTATTCAAATTTAAATATACAATTTGATCTTTTAATGGCAACAGCTGTTCAATACTTACATTTTCCAGGTTCTTTTGGGCCACAAAGCTGACATCCAATAAATAACTCCCTTCACTTATTGTCCTTATAACATAACCCTTGGCATTCAAGGAAGCCACAATCAAAGAATCGGCCGGCTCCACTTTCCTTGCCAAAGAATTCCCCCCATGCCCTTCCAATCCAAGAACCTTGTTCGCCGCCGACAAATAATCGCCCTCGATTTGAAAATCACCCATTTGCCCCTTTTCTGGAGCACCGTTCATTATCCATAATTCCAATAATTTTATCTGCTCCCCGGAAAGTGGTTTTTTGCCATCTGGCGGCATAAAATCATCATGATGCTCCGGAAGGCTTACCCTTCTATAAAGTTCACTTTCTTTCAAATCCCCTATAACAACACCTTGTCCGTTTTCCCCACCTTTTATAATGCGGTCATAAGAGGAAAGAACCAGATCACCTTTAGACTTTCCTGGGTTATGACAACTTACACAATAGTCCGAAAGTATTGGGGAAACAACATCCAGAAATATATCGGCAGAATCCAAGACTGTAACCGGGGGTCTTTTTTCGGGCTTAGGTGGAAGTCCCACCAACTTTCGCAACGGATCAGGGGAGTACTGTGTAAGATAAGAAGCACCATGGGTTAAATTACCCCCCATATGACCGGTATATCCCAGTCCCACTAATAGAAATACCATAAGCCCGGACTGCAGCACCACAATCCGTTTTGTTTTTTCCCATACCATAAAAACAAAGGCCAATACAGCAAAAACGGCCAGTGCCACCCCCATCCACTGATGGGAATTTAAGGCCTCCGCGTCATAGCCCCCCTGAAAGGACAGCATATAACCAAATACGCATGACAAAATAGCGCTAACTGCTCCTGCACCCATCAAGAAAGGCACCGCGCCCTTCAATTGTGAAAACTTCTTTTTTTTGGCCAGGAAATACATAGAAATACCAACCAAAATAATCCCGATGGGAAGATGGACTATTAAGGGATGAAACCTTCCTATAAAAATAACCCAATCCGATACTTCTGTAATCTGATCCATACCTAAATCCTATGTAATTTATAAGGGTAAACTCCATTGGCATTCCATTGACAGACATATAAATTTTTATCCCCATCCACACAAACGTCATGACAGTTCTTGAATACCGTTTGATCTTGCAACATCAACTTAAGTTTTCCATTTTTATATTTCGGTTTGGTCCCGCCTGGATTGGACACTACCTTGTTTTCCCTATCCAAAATAGTAACAAACCCTTTGTTTAAGGCCAAATTATAGTTCCCCTTTTCCATGCCGAAACAGACCCCTGAGTAAATATTATCCCCATCTATGACAGGCCTACTTACAAAGGCGCCTGGCAAATAAAATGTTTCTAAATATTTTCCGTCCAGACTAAATCTCTTAAAGGAATTTTTTATTCGGGCAGTACACAACAAGCTTGGGTTATTGGGATCTCTTGTATCCAAGGTCACCCCATGCACTTGCTTAAACTTATCCGGCTGCAAAAAACTATCACCTCCAAATTTTCTGATAAATTCACCCTCTGAGTTATACTGCAAAATATATTGTGAACCATATCCATCTGCAACATAAATATCCCCATTGGGGCCAATAGCGGTTTCTGTAGGCCTAAAGAACATCCTCCCATCATATTCCCCTATTTTATCTGGAGCATCCAGTTCAAAAACAACATCGCCCTCAAGTGTACTTTTTAGTACCCTTCCACTCCCTGGATCGGTAATATAAAGGTATTCCTCCCCACCTGCCTCATGAATGGTCAGGCCATGTGCACTGGACAAATTCAATGTCCAACTCCCCAACAACTTCCCAGATCTATCGTAAATCAATACATTATTCTTAGGGTGATCTGTCAACATAAAAAGTCTCCCCTTTCTGTCCATGACCATTTCATGACAGTTATTAACAGGAAAGGCCTTGGGATCCAAATTGCCCCATTGGGTTTCCACTTTATATTTAAAATCGCCATGTCCCAAAATTTGTTCCCCAAGTTTGGGTTTTGACGGCAATATATAAAAGGGCACCACTGCTGCTGCCAATAGGGCACTCCCTCCCATAGAGGACTTTTTGACAAATTTTCTTCGCGTAATCATTGTGGCCAATATTATGAAAGAATGTCTTTGACTACATGGCCGTGAACATCTGTTAATCTAAATCTTCTTCCTTGGTGTTTAAAAGTAAGTCGCTCATGGTCTATTCCCAGTAGGTGCAGCAAGGTGGCTTGAAAGTCATGAACATGCACTTCATTCTGGACTACGTTATAGCTAAATTCGTCGGTTTTACCATAGACCATACCTGCCTTGACACCTGCCCCGGCCATCCACATTGTAAAACAACCAGGATGATGATCCCTACCATAATTATCGGCTGTTAATCTACCTTGGGAAAAACTGGTTCGACCAAATTCTCCGCCCCAGACCACCAGGGTATCTTCCAACAAGCCTCTTTGTTTTAAATCCTTGATCAGGCCGGCAGTCGCTTGATCTGTGCCAAGGGCCTGTTTTTTAATCCCTCCGGGAAGGCCACCATGTTGATCCCAACCCATATGGTACAATTGTATAAATTTCACATCCCTTTCCGCCAAGCGTCTGGCTTGCAAACAATTGGCAGCATATGTACCAGGTATTTTGGCATCTTCCCCGTATAATTTATAAATATGATCGGGCTCCTCCCTGGTATCCACTGCATCAGGAACCGAATTTTGCATCTTATAGGCCATTTCATACTGATTGATTTTGGATTGTATCTCTGGATCCTTCCAAACATCAAATTGATGGTTATTCAATTGTGAAACGTAATCCAAAGCCCTTCTTCGATCTTCATCATGTACACCGTGGGGGTTGTTCAAATATAGTACAGGATCCTTGCCCGACCTAAATTGAACACCTTGATGATGGGATGGCAAAAAACCATTTCCCCAAGCAGCCGAACTCAAAGGTTGGGCTCCTCCACCTTTGGACAATAGGACTACAAAATTCGGAAGGTTTTTATTGTCACTGGCCAATCCGTAACTAAGCCATGAACCTATGGACGGCCGTCCACTCTGCTGACTACCGGTTTGCAGAAACATTACGGCAGGTTCATGGTTTATGGCATCGGTTCGCATGGAGTTAATAATGCATAGATCATCCACTACTTGGGCGGTATAGGGAAAAATTTCACTAACCCATGCACCCGATTGTCCGTATTGTTTGAAGTCGTATATAGATTTAACCAATGGAAAAGTAGATTGGCTGGACACCATACCGGAATTACGTTGGGTTCCTTGGACAGATGGAGGTATTTCCTTCCCGTGCCATTTTGCCAATTCCGGTTTATAGTCAAAGGTCTCCAATTGCGAGGGACCTCCGCTTTGAAACAGATAAATTACCCGTTTTGCCTTGGCCGGAAAATGCGTGCTGCCCAAAGAGCCGCCCAATAGGTTTTGCGCACCGCCTCCCAAAAGTTCATTCCCATATAAGGATGATGGCCCCATTAGGCTGGCAAGTGCTACAGATCCGAACCCAAGTGCAGATTTCTTTAAAAATCCCCTACGGGTCTCCATAAATTCCATGTGCTTTTTAAAATCTTCCATATTAAATATCTATCTAATCGTATAACCTTCATATGTATTCATCACCCCGTTTACTACCGTAGCCAATGCGGCCAACTTAACCGGGTCTATACCTGCCCTTACTTCAGAGCTTCCTATATTGGTATAGCCTATAGCATCTTCCTTGGCTTTGGAAAAACGCTCCAATTCCTCCTTATGGAATTTACTTAAAACCCCTAGTTCACTATCATTGGGGTTTCTGCCGGTACACATAACAAATGCTTTTTGCAATTGGGCATCTACATCCCCACTATAATTTTCAATTAAATTTTCTGCCACTACCCTAGAAGCTTCCAAATACTGGGGATCATTAAGAAGAACCAATGCCTGTAGCGGGGTACTCGTCTGCCTCCGCTTTACAGTACAGACCCCTCTTTCGCCAACATCAAAAATCAACATGGATGGCGGACCCGATGTTCTTTTCCATATGGTATACAAGCTCCTTCTATATAGCCCCTCCCCTGGTTGCTGTAGATATTTATAGCGCCATGGTTTATTGCTTATTTCGTCCCAAAGTCCGTCCGGTTGATACGGATAAACACTTGGACCACCGATCTTGGGTGATAAAAGGCCACTTATGGCCAACGCATTGTCCCGCACCATTTCAGCAGACATACGAAAACTTGGCCCCCGTGCCAACAATGCATTTTCTTTATCCCTTTCCAATAGTTCGGGTGTTAATACCGAGCTTTGCTGATAGGTAGCAGACATCACAATTAATTTGTTCATAGCTTTTATATCCCATCCAGATTCAATGAATTTAACCGCCAACCAATCCAACAATTTTGGATGCGACGGCAAATTGCCCTGATTTCCAAAATCATCAGATGACGACACCAATCCCGTCCCAAAATGCATCTGCCACAATCTATTTACATAGACCCGGGCAGTTAGGGGATTATTTTCATCAAACAACCATTTAACAAGGCCCAGTCTATTCTTTGGCAGACTATCACTAAAAGGTAGTACAACTTCGGGCACATCCGGGTACACCTCCGTCCCATGGGAATCGTAAACCCCTCTATCCAAAACATAAGTAGGGCGCGGTTCAGGCAAATCTCCCATGACCATAATTTCCGGAATAGTATCGATCACCTTATTTTTCTTCCTGTTTAGCTCGCGAATATTTTCCTTTACCTTCTCAAGTCCATTATTCTCCCTCAAAGAATAATGGGATTTTAAAAGGGACCAATTTCTGGTGCTGGAACTATTATTAATAATTTCTGATAGGGTATTGGAATCATAACCATAACTTACTTCCAAAGCAGAAAGTTCAGCATTGTGAATTTTAAGCTCATCGATACCTCCATTTATAAAGGTCTTCATATGATTCCTGATTCCCATTCCGAAACCATTGAACCCATAGGTATGCAGATCCGGCTTAAACAATATGGACTTATAAAGGTGGTCTATTTCTACCTCTACCGGTATTTCTTTGCCATTGAGATACATATGAAGTCCGTTTGCTTTCCCGAGTCCATCGTAGGTCACTGCAATATTTGTCCATTCCTTTACCGGTATTTCCTCTTTAGCCTTAATCTGGATGGCATTGGTTGGCCAAGAAAATGCCATAATAAACTTTGGGCGGTTGTTTTCCAAGAACATAGAGTACCCTTTTAGCCCCAATCGCAAATCTTCACAATGATAAAATAAGGCAGCGTCGTCGTATTGGGTATCCGGAAACACACTCAAGGAAATAGAAAAGGGATCGGTCTGGTCAAACCATCCTACCTTCTCCGGCAAGCTAATAGATGTAAAATCATTCAAGAATACACCATTGTTCTTGGCAGCTTTTTTAATATTTGGTTCATTGATAACCGCAGGACCAGAACCGACTACCCTATTTGGACTTACATACTTTTTATTTCCTTTTTCCACGAAAGAATCAAAAGGATAATAGGCCGTAAGACTTTTGGAATAATTATTTTCAATTGAACTTCTTATAACAGACGGATTTGCCGACCACTTTTTGAACCCCTCCGGTTCCGAGGATTTCGGAGAATAGAGTTTCTTCTCCGCACTGTTAATATCACTATCAATATATGCCAGAACCTTATCCGCCTCACTGTCCGTTAGAAGAAGTGAAGGTCCCGGTACCTGACCTGGACCGTAGACAGCGGAACCAAATTCATTGGTGCTATTAAAAAAGGCGGACATCTCGTAATAGTTTTTCTGACTTATAGGATCGTACTTATGGTCATGACACCTTGCGCATTCCATACTAAGCCCCATAAAGGCCTTTCCTACACTTAATACCCTATCGGCAACATATTCCACACGATACTCTTCAAAAATAATTCCGGCTTCGGAATTTCTTTTATGCAGCCTATTGAACGCTGTTGCCAAAATGCTTTCCTTGGTCGGCTCCGGTATAAGATCTCCCGCCAATTGTAAGCTGGAAAATTCTTTGTAGGACATATTCTCGTTAAAGGCCTTGATCACCCAATCTCGGTATGCACTAAAATCCCTATGCTTGTCATCCAGATAGCCATCACTCTCCGCATAACGCGCCACGTCCATCCAATCCGCTGCCATCCGCTCTCCATAAGCAGGGCTCTGCAATAGCCTATCCACTAACTTTTCATAGGCATCCTCTGAGGTATCCTTTTTAAAACTTTCAATTTGTTCCAAGCTTGGAGGTAGCCCAATTAAGTCAAAGCTTAACCTTCGAATTAAAGTTTCCTTTGATGCCCGTTCGGACGGATTGAGCTTTTCCTTTTTCAGCCTATCCAGGATAAAATAATCCAGTTCATTATTTGCCCAGTTGTTATCCTTTATCAATGGCAATTCCGGCTTATAAGGCTTTATGAAAGACCAATGAGGCTTATATTCCGCTCCCTGCTCGATCCATTTGGCCAAAATGGCAATTTCTTTTGTTGTCAAGGATAGATTGGACTCCGGAGGTGGCATTTGGTCTGATGGATTATCAGAAAGTATACGTTTAATAAGATCACTGGATGCAGGTCTCCCAGGAACAATAGCAACAGTGTTGGATTCTCCATGGGCAGACAAAGCGCTTTCGGCAATATCCAACCTTAGATCAGATTTTTGGTTATCCGTATCCGGGCCATGGCATGCAAAACATTTATCCGAAAGTATAGGTTTCACATGATAGTTAAAATCAATAATATCGGGTGTCTGCGCAAGAGCCAACTCCACTTCCTCCGGAGCACTCCATCCACAGCCACTGAAAACCAATGCCAAATTGATTAATAAATAAACGGTACTATGCTTCATGAAAATATTTGTTGGTTCTTGATCTATTATTCACCGTAGGACAACAGCCACCATAAAATCTAAGTTTTAGCTCAATAAGTACCAAAATGCACTTACATGCCGGCACAAAAAAGTCTAAACTCTATAATTACCGATATACTTCACCCGCTGTCGCCAGAACTGAATTCATAATTAAATTATCGCTCAAATCAAATATATGCATCATTTTTAACTGTTAATGGGTTAATAAACTGTTTTATTAACTGTTAATAATAATTGATTATCTTTATATTTTTAGGGATAATCTATGGAAAAGAACAAAGCATATGATAAAATAACTGCCAAAATAATAAACAGTAAATCGTTTGGACATTCCAATACTTATGCCAACCTTCTGCTCTTTTTGGTAGCTAGCACCCTAGAGGAAGACATTCCGAAGGAAACCACTATCGCTTCGGAAATTCTTGGGAAACCCGATTTTGACCCTTCCCAGAGTACCTTGGTAAGGGTTTACATCTATAACCTCCGTAAAAAACTGGCCAAGTACTACTCAAAGGAAGGCAAAGAAGACAAGATTATTGTTCAAATCCCCAAAGGGAGCTACGAAGTTAGATTTGTAGAAAAAAAAATATTGGCACCCAAGAAATCCTATTCTTGGTCCAAGGGCATAACCTTAACCCTTTTATTACTATTCACCATATCCTTGGCATATAATATTTCCCTGTATCCAGAGAAGCACAACATCAACCCAATCAACGAGAACGGTTTATGGAAGGATTTATTTATGGACCAAAAGCCATTAATGGTGTTACTGGGAGATCTTTTTATATACCAAGAGGATAATACCAAAACAGGTACTCAAAAAATTATTAGGGATCCCTTTATCAATTCTTTGGAGGACTATGACAAATTTCTCTTGGAGCAGTCCGAAACTAATATAATCTATGAGCCTTTAAGCTATAGTCTACTTATTTACAATAGCGCATTATGGATCAAAGATCTTAGCGAAATATTTTCGCACAACCAGAAAGATTTTACTATTCGAAATATGGTGCGCTTTAATCCGAAAGAACTCCCGGACAATAATTTTATAGTGATTGGGATGATGAAAACTTTTGGACTATTCAAGGACTACCTAGCAGGTCCCTCGCTATACTACAACAATCAGGATCAGAGTATTGTTTACAGGAATGAGCAAAATGGAAGTGAAACGGTTTACCGTCCGTACGGTGACCCCAATGGACACCATACAGATTACGGTTTTATAACGAAAGCACTAGGACCCAATAATAACAACATTTATTTATTTGGCGGAATATGGGATACGGCAGCTTCGCAGAGTTTAAAATATTTTACCTCCCCAAAACTACTTAAGGAACTGGAATCGGCCTTAATTGAAAAATATGGAAGCCTTCCAAAATATTATCAGATCGTTTTAGAAGTAAAAGGAGTGGACCGAATGGAACTAAGTTCTAAAATAATCCTAATGGAAGAGATTGTACCCTAACAATTGTATATATCTAGATATTCCACAATAAATACAACATTCAAAAACCGCACAAAAGCAATTGACCAAAGTATGCAACCAATCGAGTAGCCCCTATACTAGGTACCAATACATTTATAGGTACTGAAAGATTGGGGCATCACATTTTCCAAGTGCCGCTCTCTGCCGTAATTTCCACATCCCATTCCTGTGGTGGATTGTTCTTATATTGTGGATCACTGTCCTCCGATGGAAAAGATTTAACAATCTCCATAAAGTTTTTAAAGCTATTTTCCCTTTCTCCAGTCTTCAGACTGTCTACAAGGTTAGAGCGCTCAAAGGGATCTTGTATCAAATCGAAAAATTTTTCAGGTTTACGGTTAGCATCTATGTATAATTTGTACCGTTCGTCACGGAGTACCCTATCCCTGAATTTAAATTGATTTTCCACCCCATTTTCGGTAAGTCGCGCATTGTTTCCGCCACCCATTCCCAATATCCATTTTCTTTCGGAAGCTTCATCTCCCTGCAGCAAAACATTCTTAAAAGACTTACCATCGATTATATGCGAAGCATTCAAATCTGTCCATTTATCCTTTGAGTTAACCCCGGCAAGATCCAAAAAGGTTGGCAGGATATCCGTAAAATCGATAAGTGCATTCGATTCTTGATCTGCTTTTATATGTCCCGGCCAACTTACAATAAATGGCTCACATATTCCAGACTCCAAGGTTTTGGATTTACCACCTTTTACTTGTTCACCTTTGTAAGTACCGGTGATGGATTGAGTGGTACCATTATCTGTAGTAAAGACAATCATGGTATTTTCCAACAGACCATTTTGCTCAAGGGCATTCACCAGTTGCCCAACAATCTTATCGGTATAGTGGACCATAGCCTTGTGCTTGCCCAAATTATCATCTGCAGATTCGTCCGGGGTATTTACCAAGGGCGTATGGGTCAATACCATGGGATAATATACGAACATGGGACCTTCCTTGTTTTCTTGTAGAAAGTCGATTATAAAATCCCGAAAAATATCCGGACCAAAAGCGCCGGGATAAGTCTTGCTGCCCTCTTTGGTAAAAACATAGGGATCCCAGTATCTTTCAGCGCTCGCCTCGATGCCCGCTTCATAACCCGTCCACATACAATATTCATCAAATCCCACTTTCTCCAACGCATCCGGTTCTACCCGAAAATCATCAATCTGCCATTTACCGGCTATACAAGTCTTGTAACCAGCCCTTTTCATTTCATTTACCAGGGTAGGGTTCTCTGTTTCATCAAAATGGGCACCCCCACCCCAACGCGGCACATCCCAATGGTTGACCCAACCATGCCTAAACGGGTATTGACCAGTAAGCAATGTGACCCTTGTTGGAGTACACTGCGGCATGGAATACACGTTATTGAATTTGAGGCCAGACTTGGCCAATGCATCTATATTTGGAGTCTCTATATCCTCTGCCCCATAGCTACTAATCCATTCCTTGCCCAGATCGTCGACCAAAATGAACAGTATGTTAGGAGGTCCTTGATCCTCGGTGGATTTTGTTTTTACTGCTTCGCCACAACCAAATAAAAAAACTAGGGCAAAAGCACTAAGAATACGTTGTATCAACATGATTGGTTATTTCCTTTATTCTAACATTTTATCATATAAACCACTAAGATCGAGCTCATCATCCATTGTTTTTTGAAGTTCCAATAGATCGGCAAAAAGTGATTTAACCTTTTCCTTGTACTCAGGATTAGCGGCCAGGTCGTTCATTTCGTTCGGATCTTTTTCCATATCGAACAATAGCACCTTATCAATTTTAGGGTAGATCAAAAGTTTGAAACCATCCTTACGGATCATACGCTGTACATCTATATAGGCGCCATAAATACCATTGTAGTGGCTCTCCGCTCTTTCCCCTTTAATGATATCCATAAAACTATTGAACTGTACATAGTCTGGCTTCTCCACACCAGCCAATTCCAAGGAAGTGGCCATAATATCCTGTAAATACACATCCTGGTCCAAAGTTTTTCCCTTGGGAATACCAGGACCTACCAACATCATAGGAATACGCACACTATGGTCGAACATACTCTGTTTCCCTATCAAGCCGCGATGCCCAACAGACAGACCATGGTCCGCACCGAAAAAGATATAGGTATTGTCCATCTTACCGCTAGCCTCCAAAGAATCCAAAATCATCCCTATCTGCTCATCCATATGGCTCAACAAGGCATAGTATTCCTGGCGGTGAACCTTTACGGCATATTCCGTTCTAGGAAATGGAGCCAACGCCTCATCCCGAAGACCTGGTGGATTGCCCATATCATCCTTATATGGATATTCCGGCAAAAAGTTTTCGGGTACCTTAATATTCTCAAGAGGGTACATATCCAAAAAGCGTTGGGGTGCCTGCCGCGGATCATGGGTTGCATTAAAGGCCAGGTACATAAAAAAGGGATCATCCTTTTTGGTGGCCAAATCTATAAATGACAGGGCATCATCACGGACCACTTCGCTCCAATGTTTGCCCCCTTCCCAAAAACCTCCCTGTAAGGTATCAGTTGGAGACCACTCGGTATCGTCCGGACCCGTTGGCCTGCCATAGCCAACCGGCATATAGTTGTTCCAGTCCTTCATATCCCCAGATTCCGCCTTCCATTTTTTTATGGCAGCACCCAATTCATTACCACGATCTACAGGCATTCCAGGACGTATGTGCCGTGCATCGTTAAAAATAGTTCCAGCAGGGGCCAGTACATGCCATTTGCCGGTCATATAGGTGTCATACCCCTGTTTTTGGAGCAGCCTGCTCCAGGTCTGGTTCAAAGCCGTGCTATCCCCTTTGGACCACAATGCGCTTTTATCCTGTGCATTCCAAATATAGGATCCGGAAATGATCATGGCCCGTGATGCCACACAGATGGCCCCATTCCAACCGCCCATATTGTACGCATGGGTAAAAGTAGTGCCTTCGTTTACCAAGCGATCCAAATTTGGGGTATGGACCTCATCAAAACCCAGGGCCCTAATACTTTCAAAGGTCTGATCATCGGCAAATAAAAAAACGATATTGGGCTTGTCCTCAGTCTCGGAGACCTTTTCAGATCCAGATGGTTTACAGGATCCAAGCAAAAATATGGCAAGTAAGGGTACGCAATAAAGTAATCTCATAAAGGTTATTTTTGGTATGTAAAAATTAATCTTAAAATATTATTTGATAGTGCAGTCGCTAAAATAGTCAATAATCCTTGCCAGAAGCACTCATTAACTGAGATTCCTTCCATTGATTCCAATAGGCAACCATTTCGTTCAACTTTTCGGGCTGCTCATTTGCCAGGTTATTACTTTCGCTCATATCGTTCCGAATATTATAAAGGGCAAAATGCTGTCCGCCATCATCGCTATAAATCTTGTATTCATTATCTATTAGAGCTGCCTGTCCCTGAAAATCGAAGGCCAACGGTTCCGTTCTTCGAATTACTTCGCCATTTACAATGGGCAACATATCCACCCCATCATAGGGCCTATTACTTTTCTTAAGGTCCACCCCCAAGATATTGGCGATCGTCGGAAAATAATCGGAAGTAAAGCAGGGGATATACACCTTTGTTCCCGGCCCGATTTTTCCTTCCCATTCCATGATACCTGGGACCCTGATACCGCCTTCATTCAAGCTTCTTTTTCTACCCGTGAGTCCTTTGGTAAGGCCTTGTGTCCTACCGATAATAGATTTCCCCTCGGGACCATTATCGCTGGTATAGAAGAGTACCGTATTTTCAGCAATTCCCAATTCCCGCAACTTATCGCGCAAACGCCCTACCTGTTTGTCCAAGGCGGTCAAAACCCCATAATAATGCTGTTGGTCTTCTGAAAGGACTGCGTAGGGAGCTCTGTCATCATCCCCTGCCAAAACGGGCAAATGGGGAGTATGGAACCAAATAATACTTAAAAATGGTTTATCGTTTTTTGCGGCATTTTCTATAAAGGGGATGGCCCTGTCCATGATCACTCTAGAGTCGTCCCCTTCCAGATTTTCCTTGGCAATTTTACCAGGTCCGGTCCAGTAGGAGGTATTGAAAGGTTCCCCTTCTATTAAATTCCCATTTACATCACCTGATGATTGGGGAGGCGTAACCATAGGGTCCCATGTGGGTACTTTGGATTCCGTTACAAAACTAACATCGAAACCATGATCCCAGGGCGGGGCATAGTCCCCATCAAATTTTTCCCTTCCTCCCCTATTGGCCTCCACAATATCGCGCGTCAGGGTGCCCAAATGCCATTTACCAAAATGGCCAGTGGTATAGCCCAAATCTTTGACCATTTCCCCCAAGGTGATTTCCTCAGGTTTTATATGGCCGCAGTTGGCATGGCAAATTCCATAACGTAGTGGATGCCTGCCCGTCATTACGCTTCCACGTGTAGGGGAACAGACCGCAGATGCCGAATAGAAACGTTCAAAAACTGCCCCATTTGCGGCCATGGCATCCAAATTAGGTGTTTTTAGGTGGGGATGGCCGTTATACGCCATATCTCCCCAGCCCTGGTCATCGGCCATGAGAAGGATGATGTTGGGGGTAGGATTTTCTGACGGAATGTGTTTTGTTTTTTTAGGACCTTCTGAACAACCCACTAAAAACAATATACCTATAACCGAGATTTTAAGTAATTTCATATCACAACATTTATCGTTAAAGTAAGAAATTTTCACCTAACCACTATGCACTGAAAGTGCATAGTGGTTTTCTTTACAAGAACTGAAAGTCCCTGTATAAATGGGAATTCCCCAGACTATCCTGTGGATGAGGCTGAAAATAGTAACTGGCCACTTTAAAAGTTACATTGCCCGCACTCCATCCTAACAACTCGCCTAATCATATCGCGACTCCCATAGACTTTCATTAATCGAAGAACCTCTTGCCCAAGCTTCCCGATTTCCTATCTTTCAAGAGTTTGACTATCTAACTTACACTCATTCTTGGAGGGTATTCAACTTGAATGTGGACATAGTCCGAGCTCATCACATCTTTTATAATATCCATACCCTCGGTTGCATATATATATATTAAAACTCCCGAAAACATATCTGAACAGCCGTAATTAGCAATTCTAACCAAATTAAATGCCAACTTAATAAAGGTATGCTACACAATTATCAATATATGGCCCACAACCCTAAGAATACATTTTTTCTCGGCACTTAAGTTCTGCAATAAATTACTGAATTTACGACCTAACAAGAGATCAACAAAAAACCTGTGAAGATAACTCCACAGGTTTGCCTATACCTATTTCATTAAGTTATCCCAATAGGGACAAACAACATTAATGGGTATCAGCTTCCCAACCAATTAAAGGGAATTTTATACGCCATTGTTAATTCCATGGTTTCCCAGTTCCCTGAAGCAACCACATTTTGGAATATGAATGATCTCCACTCTGGCCAGTGGGTACATTCGGGGTAATTTCCAACCTTTCCACCGCTTCATTATAATTGGCAAGGTATTTAGGATCCAAATTTGGTGAGGGATACATATATCGCAATGGAAGTTTATCACCATACAAAGTAACCGGCCCAGTTTGAAGGTCGGGATAGCCCGTTCTTCTCCAATCGAACCAAGACTCGATACCCATCCAACCAGAAATCCATTTTTGAGAAATAATGCGTTCCAATTTGTCAGTTGCACCATTTAGGTCTACATCTTGATTGCTATAATAGGCCGTAAAATCATTCCCTGAATTCGCTAAATCTACACCATAATCATCCCAAGAAGCTTTAATTGCATTTTGATAATGTACGTCTGCACCACCTGAAATACCAAAATCACCTTTTAATGCCGCTTCGGCCAATAGAAATTCAACCTCGCTATACGTCATTAATCGCACTTTTACGTAATCCTCCACATTCTCCCGGTACCTGCCGTGCAAAAAGGAAATATATGGGCTTCCTTCTGAAGGAAATTGGGTTACATCACCTCCTTTATTGTATCCAAGCGCAATACTACCCGCCAAGCCTGGAGGTAATCCAACATAAAGCGAATAATCAATTGGCAATGTATTGCCTGCAATAGGAGGAACACGTGTTACATCTTGAGGCTCCCCATAGATATTAACATAATCCAAGGGTGTAGGCTCCGTAACAGTATCGTCCCATTGCCTAACCACGGGCAACACCCAACGTTCTAGCCTCGGATCCTGAATACTTACCAATTTATCTACGAGAGTAGCGCAAGGCTTATTACTAAATCCAGGATTTGAAGAATTCAAAGACCCACCCGGAGCTGCATTATAACCTGCTACTCCTAAAAATTCCATGACAGCAGAATCTGAGCCGTCCTGAAAAACAAAAGCACTAGCCGCTGTAAACTCTGCAACGGTGTTTATGCCCAATGCATTCATCTCCGAACGCTTGTTATCCAATCTCATGGCATATCTCAATCGAAGTGAATTGGCAAACATCCTCCATTTTTCCGGGTTACCACCATAAAAAACATCCGCAGATGCTGCAATTGGCGAAGAACTTAAGTCCACATTGGTCAAAAGCTCATTGGCCGTCCTTAGATCCTCCAGTATTCCTTTATAAATCGTTTGTTGCTCGTCAAACTTTGGAAAAAATATTTCATCATTGGCGGACAAACTCTCTGAGTAAGGGCAATCTCCGTACAAATCGGTGACCAACCCAAATATAAAAGATCGCATCACTAAGGCAACCCCTTGAAAAAACTTATGATCCTCTTCTTCCGCCTTGTTATAAATTAGCTCATTATTTCTGAGAATTTCATAATAATTCCCCCAAGCTTCAGGGGCCCAATCATAGCTATTCACTCTTAATGCCTGAAAATCGGTACCTCTCTGGCTATACTGCATTGCGCCAGAAATATTTTCCCCTTCCCTTCCTAGATTATTATAGGCTTTGGCTGTTTCGGTCAGCACATAAGTCAACACATAATTGGAAGATACATCTTCCGCATTGTTAGGATTTACATTAATATCCTCTATATTTTCACATGCTACTATAAATAAGAAACATGGTATCGATAAAATTCTATATAATTTCTTCATTGTTTTTTATTTAAAGGTCAATATTTAGTTTAAACCCATAAGAAGCTACCCAAGGGAGGGTGTTGTAATATTCAATTCCTTGAACCCAATTACTACCTCCCTTAAAGGCCCTTTCCGGATCAAAATTAATGCCTGCCTTGGTCCATTCAAATAAATTCTTTCCTATTAAAGAAACTGATACTTTTTGCAACCCCGCCTTATTAATCAAAGACATAGGAATGTTATAGGTCAAAGCTACTTCCCTAACTTTCACATAAGTAGCACTGTACATATTATGCTCTGCAAATTCCCTAGCCGAATTTTTGTTGGCATCGAACGGGGTTTTCCAAATAGTTCCAGTTCCTCCAAGGTTTTCCACAAAAACTTTCTCGCCATTAACAACCACTTCCCTAACTCCAGGATGGAAACTGGCATCATTTTCCCTGCCTAGCGATGGATCGCCCCAATCAAAACCACCTAGTTCCTCGGTTCTTCCTCCTACCCAATATCCAAAATAGTCATCCGGATTCGCTTTAATTTGTCCTACAATATCACTATTTTGATCATAAGGTGTGCCAGAAAGAGTGTTTTCTAGCTGACCATTATTCCTAAAGAATCTCATAGATCCTGAAAAGAATTCCCCGCCCTGACGCCAATCAATATTCGCCGATAAGGAAAGAGCCTTATAGGTGAATTTGGGCTGGAAGCCCATGGTAAAGTCGTTATTGAAGTTCCCAATCTTCTTCAAATTCGCCGGATCATTATCCTTTTGCAATAAACCTCCATTGGAAATAATGGGGTATCCAAAATATGGGGAACTTTCATCCTTTACGGTCAACACCGGTCTAGCATAGATATCCCCTATAGTTTCTCCTACGTAAGTCCTAACGATAGCATCTCCTTCTTGTCCAAAATTGAAGAACTCCATACCATCCGCAAGTTCCTTGATCTTGGTTCTGTTCCTGGACACGTTAATATTCAAGTCCATTTTAAAATCGCCTGCTATGATAGGAGTAGAGGTCAACCCAATTTCCCAACCATTACTGGCAATAAGGCCTGCGTTGATCAATTTATTGGTCGCTCCGGATTCAACTGGTACTGAAATATTTAAAACCTGGTTTTCATTTTCAACTTCATAATAGGTCGCCTCCAAGCCTAGCCTATAGTCTAACAACTTTAAATCGATACCAATTTCTTTTGAGGTGGCTATTTCCGGTTTTAACTTGCTATTCCTAAGGACCCCATCTTGGTACATACGCTTGGCATCTCCCCAATCTGCAGTGGCAGCAAAATATTGCTGCAATTGGTACGGGGCCACGTCATTACCCACTTGCGCCCAACCAGCACGCAATTTTGCAAACGGCATCCACGAAGGCATGGTAAACATATTGGATAACAAAACACTGGCAGAAGCCGAAGGATAGAAATAAGAATTGTTTTCCGCCGGCAAGGTACTAGACCAGTCATTTCTTCCAGTAATGTCTAAAAACAACATGTTCTTATACCCTACAGATACCATACCGTATATCCCATTAATTTTCTTCTCACTAAACCAGCTTGCATAATTCACGGTTCCAGGAACAGCATTGGAAATAGTAAACAAGCCCGGAACTACCAAAGAACTGGCTACATTGGACAAGGAATTATCGTAAATATTTAAATTACTGACTCCTACAAGGGAATTCACATCCCATGAATCATTGATTTTTTTATTATAAGCCAATATAAAATCAAAGTTCGTTTCTTTATGGTATATAGATTCTATATTGTATCCACCTTCCCTTTGGTCATAGTTGCTAAAGGCCGTTTTGGCGTGTCTGCCCTCTGTATAACTATCCCTAGAATAGCGTCCGGTTAGAGTAAGGTCTTTGGCAACTTCCCAATCAAACTGGAATTTGGCAACGGTCCTGTCCCTTAAGAACCCAATGGTATTTTCATGGACCAAAAACCAAGGGTTGTTCTGCTTTTCTTTGTATTTCAATTGTTCAATATCCTCTAAACCGGGTAGCCAATAATCTTTAAGATCATTAATATTGACATGTGCAGACATTTCATAAACACTTCTTACAACAGTGTTACGGCCACCATCAACAACAGGACGGTTATCAGAACTAGTTTGGGACACCCCTATATTGCCCTGAACCTTAAGTTTAGGGGACAATTTATAACTGCCATTAAGATTAAATGATTGACGCTCCAAATCCGTATTGGGAACAATACCTGTATTGTTCATATTTCCTACCGAAATCCGAAAATCACCTTGGTCGTAATTACCGCCCACGGAAACATTATTGGTATAGGTAATCCCTGTTTGAAAGAAATCGGTTAGCCTATTGTCATAAGAGACCAAAGGAGCTGGCTGCCCATTGGTATTCCATTGCACCCATTGCTCACCTGCGTCTAATCTAGGACCCCAACTTTCGTTTTCCTCCTCCTCGAAAATTTGAACACCCGCCTTGCCCGGTCCAAATTTTGTTTGGTAATCTATATACCTATAAGGATGATCAAAAGTTACGGCAGAACTAATATTGATTCCTAGCCCCTTTTTAACACCGCCACCGGTACGTGTAGTAATCAACACCACTCCATTACCAGCCCTAGACCCATAAAGAGCAGCCGCACTTGGCCCTTTTAGAACCGAAACATTTTCAATATTACTCGGGTCCAAATCAGAAATAGCATTTCCCATATCAGCACCCTCATAAAAATTATTAAGACTATTTACTATGGGAACACCATCTACTACAAACAAGGGTTGGTTATCACTGCTAAGTGAGGTAGCCCCCCTTATGATCATATTTACAGACGATCCGGCCAAGCCATCCATTTGGGAGATACTGACCCCTGTAACCTTCCCCGCTAGTGAATTAAGAACATTCTCTTGTGGTGTTAGATTTACAGCATCCCCATCAACTTCAGAAATGGAATATCCTAGGGATTTCTTTTCTCTTGATATACCTAGTGCTGTAATAACTACTTCATCCAAGCCCGCAGCACTTTCCTCTAGGGTAATCGTTAGATTAATTTGTTGATTAACTGAAACCTCTTTAGTAGCAAAACCAACATAAGAAACAATCAAAGTGGCATTGTCATTACTGATTTTTAAGGAAAAATTGCCATCAAAATCAGATTGTGTCCCATTAGTAGTCCCCTTTTCAACGATACTCGCTCCCGGTAAGGGTTCTCCGTTACTATCCACAACTATACCAGAGATTTCTCTTTGCAAAACTTCCAATGGTTCGGCTTTTACCTTGCTCAGTGGTTTCATTCTCAGTTCCTCCATCCTCTTTTGGGTAAGGATTACCTGTCTGTTTATCACCTTATAATCCGTATTCGTGCCACCAAAGAGCAAATCAAGCACCTCCGATATTTTTTTCTTTTTAAGGTGAACAGTTACTTTCCTGTTAAGGTTAATTTGATTGCTCTCGTATAAAAATCTAAACTCGGACACATTTTCAATCTCCTCAAAGATTTGGGCAATAGTAAGGTTGTCAGCTTCTAAGGTTATTTTGGTGCCTTGGGCGTAGGTATTTGCCTGAATCTCAAATAACGAAACTATAAGTAAAAAGGTGGTCAGTTTCATCTTCAAGTCGAATTTAGGGAATTGCCAATACGTCAATACCCCCATAAATTTATTTTTCATAATTTTGGTTTGATTAAATGATTTTGAAAAGGTCGTTTGATTATTAGTTCTTAAATCGGGAAATGGTCTCAAGCATTTTCCGATTTTTTTTTGAACTTCTATATTACATTCAAAAAGTTATGGCATACACAATTGGTTTATTTGGTTAATATTAGTCTATAGTTATCTTTCCGTTTTTTATAGTGTATTGAAAAGAATGTAGCTCCCCAATAGATTTCATTACATCGTCTATGCTCTCAATGTCCACATGAAACCGTGCATTTAAAATCTTCCCGCTCAGAGGTTCATTATTATTTTCAATGACCACATTATAACTGCGCTCCAGCTTTTTGGCCATATCCAAAAAGCTAATGTCTCTAAAAACGAGTTCCCCCTTAATCCAACCTGTATACAGATCTACATCTACTTTCTCTTCATGTGTATGATGGGATACCCTGTTCCAAGCTCCCTTAGTACCCGGAACTAACACCAATTGATCTTCCGGTCTTAGGGAGTTGGTCATGCTAACGGATCCCTCTACCAAAACTGTCTTGATTTCGGCGTCCTCTTTATAGGAAGAAAAATTAAATTCGGTTCCCAAAACCTCTACATCCACTTGATCGGAATGTACTACGAATGGGTGGTTCTTATCTTTGGCAACCTTAAAATAAGCTTCACCTTCAATAAATACTTCCCTCTTACCTGTGTTTAGAAACTTTACAGGATATTTTATTTTTGTTCCGGAATTCAAATGCACCAAAGTGCCATCAGAAAGCTCTACTTCAAATATTTTCCCAAAAGGAATCTCCAATTCATTATAAACCAGTGCACTAATTTCCGAATCGACCTTATAGCTAATCCTATTACCTTTTTGTACCCCTAACACTTTACCCGAAGCAGAAATAATCTGCTGACTACTCTCCTCTTGAATTACCTTCACATTATCATTCCCCATTTTGAGCTTTATGGACATTTCTGAAATTGGATTCTGATTAACCATATCATTTTGCCGAAAAACTAAATACCCTGTCACCATGACCCCAACAAAAATTGCCGCATACTTTAGTATAGGTCGCCAAAATGGAAATTTTTGTTTTTTGGGAACCATGGCCCTTTCCATAAACAAGTGCCACTCGGCATCCGTATCCATTTCTTCTAAAAACACCAAAGCCTCTGACACCAGATTCTCATGGAAAAGAGTATAGACAATCTCCTTCTCATCATGGGTAAGATGCTGAAGGACATCAACCTCTATTTGACCGGATTGTTCAATACTTGCCAAAACAGATTTCAACTTTTGCATAAGGCTTATTTGTGGTTCTTTTTTATAAGTTGTCCTGAGCTGTTAATAGGGTGACATATATTTATATTTTTTTTTAGAATTTGATAAATATTTATGACAAATGAAATTAAATTAGTATAATTGACGATACTATTTAACCAATTACACAATTCACCAGACATTAATTAGGCAATAAAGTCCTATATAACCATGACCAAAACCAAGAAAAATTGCACCCAGGAAATGGAGAAGCTCTTTAAAGAGCATTTTCCTATGTTGTGCCTAATCGCTTTTGGAATTGTCAAGGATAAGGACACGGCCAAAGATATCGTACAAGAATTTTATATCTCTTACTGGCAACGAAGGGAAACGGTTTCCATAACCATCTCCTTTAAGGCGTATGCCATTAAGGCAGTAAAAAACTTGAGCTTACAGTCTTTGGATAAAGCTAAAAAAGAAAAATCGCTGCTTCAGAGTCTTGCCTCACCTAAATACGAAGATCCGGAAGATATGGCTGTTCCCCATACCAATGGGAAAATACAGGCGCTTCTGAACGAGCTTCCAGAAAGCCGAAAACAAATTTTTATTTCCGCGATTATCAATGGGCAGAGTTACGCTGAAATAGCGGAAACCAAAGGAATTTCCATCAATACTGTAAAAACCCAAATGAAAAGGGCTTACGCCTTTTTAAGATCAGAAGCCACAGAAAATTTGTTAAACATTTTTATTTATACTGCCTTTATTTTTCTCTTCTAATAACAAAGTGAAATTATAGAAAAGAAGGTGTAACGTGGCTTAGCCATGAATGCCTAATCCAAAAATTGATGCCTAGTCGGTCGTTACTTTACTACCCCACCAGTCTTCGTTGGGCTCAAAATCTTTGGACAAGAATTTTAGTCGTTCAGCTTCCAAAGCCGGCCAACTTTCGTTTACAATTCGATCATGTCGCTTTTGTGCCAGTTCGGCATTGTATTCAGGATCTTCTGACGGCTTATTGGCCCCAACCTCCTTAAGCCATTCATGAAGCTTTTTGCTTAACTTTTTGGCAATATTAGGATATTGTGCTATTATATTGGACTGCTCCCCTGCATCCTTAGCCAAGTCATAAAGTTCTTGGCTCCCATCTTCCCAGTAATGGATAAGTTTCCAGTTTTCTTCACGTATAATTGACGATGGATTTCCACCTTGATTGCCATAATGGGGATAATGCCAAAACAAAGGTCTAACAACATCCATCTTCTTGCCTTCCAAGATCGGTTTTAGACTTATACCATCTATATGTTGCTCCGTTAAGGCATCAAGATTGGCCAAATCCAGGATAGTGGGATAAAAATCAGTACCTATGACCGGAAAATCGCTTTCCGAGCCTCCATTTTTTAGCCAGGGTACTTTAATAAAATAAGGTTCCCGAATACCACCTTCCCATTGATATCCCTTGCCTCCCCTTAAAGGAAGATTACTGGTAGAAAATGAATCCCCCGAGGCCACTCCACCATTATCGGATGTAAAGATCACAATTGTATTGTCCTCAAGTCCGGTATCCTTTAATGCCTGAAGCACCACTCCTACAGCATCGTCCATGCTTTCTACAAGCCCGGCATAAATAGGATTATCCTGTACCTGCCTAATGGGCAGGACCCGCTCCATTTTATAACCATTTTCGGCTATGCCCAATGCTTCAGCCTTGCCCCTATATTTGTTCCATTTTTCTTGGGTGGTCTGAATTGGCCCATGTACTGCATAAAAGGAAAGAAAAGCGAAAAAAGTGGAATCCTTATGCTGTTTAATAAAATCTGCGGTTTCGACACCCAAGCGCATACTAAGATTCTCCCCATCAACCTTATTGGGCAATGCCGGATTGTCCCAAGGTGAAAAGTAACCTCCCATAGGACTTCCCTTCTCCCATCCGCCTTTATTGATTTCAAATCCATGATCCTCGGGATAAGATCCTTCTGACCCCAAATGCCATTTACCAGCAAAGAAGGTTTTATACCCCTCCTTCTTCATGGCCTCTGCGATGGTCACATCATTCGCCGGTAGGCTATGTACGTAGTCGGCGGGAAGCAATTTGTCATGACGATTATGGGAACGCCATGCAGTTCCGGATGCAGCTCCTATCCAGTCCGTAATTCCGTGTCTTGCCGTAAATTTACCGGTCATGATACTGGCCCTAGACGGACTACAAACACGGCTGGCAGCATAACCTTGCGTAAACACCATACCTTCTTTTGCCAATGAATCAATATTTGGTGTCTCATAATAACTACTTCCGGTTATACCAAGGTCTACCAAACCCAGATCATCGACCAATATAAAAACTACATTGGGTTTTTGTTTTGGGCTTTCCGGCTGTTGTTGACAGCCAAATAATAAAAATCCTAGAATAAGACAATAGCTAATATTGGATAAAGGCATGGGCAAGCGTATTTCTTATGATATTAGTACTTATTAAGGCAAGGGTTTCACCATAATATCCTTGTAATAAACAATGCTTTTCGGATCATGGCCTTGTAATGCAAATGTTCCTCCTTTAAGAACCCTGTGCTGGCGTTCACCTTCTGCACGTTTAGGATTTTCTGGTTCCGTATAATCTACCACCACAATATCGTTTATCTTTATTATAATTCTTTTGCCTTCCACTTTAATATATTCGGTATACCATTCATCATCGCCCACATAAGTTTCTATAACATTTACGATGTCGTATAAACTACCTGTTCGTTTCCAATCACTTTGTGAATTATTCACTTGCACCTCATAACCATATACTGGCCAACTGGCTTCTTGGTAGCGGGTATGTATATAAATACCCGAATTGGAGCCAGGCTTGGTCATCACTGAGGCCTTGAATTCAAAATTGTCAAAATCATGGTTTTCAACATCACCTACATAAAATAAATGTGCTTTGGGCCCCTCTACTTTAATAGCCCCGTCCTCTATGGAAAAGGTTTGGGCATTTTCACCTACTTTCCATCCATCCAAATTTTTACCATTGAACAAGGAAATCCAACCCTCGTTGTTTTTATCACCCCCGGTTTGACCTGTAATTGTATTCAAAATTCCTAGGCAGAATACTAGGCTCATTATATATGCGAAACTATTTTTCATTTTGCCGATTATTTTAGAAGAGACAAGATATTAAAAAATGGGTTACTCAAAAGATATTGTTGGAACTAATTTTGGGAGGTTGCGCGTTTATTGCTGTAATAACCTAAAGGCCAATTTATTTCGGGTAGCAATTGTTCAATTTGAAAATGTGCCAATTATTCAATGTAGCAATGTATCAATTGGATAATTTGAAGATGAGACAATTTGATGATTTGAAAATGTGGAAATTCCATTAATACGGAAATGTAGCAATTGTTCAATGTAGCAATTGTTTAATTTGGAAATTTGACAATTGACTGATTTGTAGATGGAGCTACGATGTAATAATTATTCAATGTAGCAATGTATAAATTGGATAATTTGAAGATGAGACAATTTGATGATTTGAAAATGT
>TARA_R110002020_G_scaffold232139_2_pt1 | contig 66190 bp, 64 predicted proteins | sample TARA_R110002020 | Tara Oceans TARA_R110002020 (sample SAMEA4396489) | marine metagenome | biome: Westerlies Biome; feature: [MES] marine water layer (ENVO:01000295) within the mesopelagic zone...; material: water (ENVO:00002006), including particulate matter (ENVO:01000060) such... | reverse complement strand
CAGCGGTCAAGCCGGTTGAGGTGGCGCAAGCCCACACCGCCGATCCGGTCAACGGCGCGCTGGTGTTTGCCGCTGCCGGTTGTGCGTCTTGCCACGCCGCCCCCGAAGCACAGGACAAGACGGTGCTGGCCGGCGGGCATGCATTGGAAAGCCCCTTCGGCACCTTTTACGCACCGAATATTTCATCCGGCCCAGAAGGGATCGGCGGCTGGTCCTTGGCTGATTTCAGCCACGCCCTGCGCGCAGGCGTGTCACCTGATGGGCGCCACTACTATCCCGCGTTTCCATACACATCCTACGCAGGCATGCGTGAGACAGACGTTGCGGATCTCTATGCCTATATGCGCGGCCTTCCATCGGATCCAAGCGCGAGCCGCCCGCATGAAGTGGGGTTTCCCTTCAACATCCGGCGCGGAATAGGCCTTTGGAAGAAACTCTATCTTGACCCTACCCCTGTCCTGACCGGTGCTCTGGACGCGGAGGAGTTGCGTGGCCAATACCTTGTGGAACATCTGGCACATTGCGGCGAATGCCACACACCGCGCGATGGCTTGGGCGGGCTCAACCGCGAGGCATGGCTGAGCGGCGCGCCCAACCCTTCCGGCAAGGGCCGCATTCCCGATATCACCCCCGCAACGCTGGGCTGGTCAAAGGCCGAGCTGGTAGAATATTTCACCTCCGGTTTCACGCCGGAGTATGACAGCGCAGGCGGCTCAATGGCACCGGTGGTCGACAATCTGGCGCAGTTGCCCGAAAGCGACCGCGCCGCGATTGCTGCATATCTGCTCAAACTACCCTAGGTGCTGGGTTTCTGAAGACAGAGGAAAAGATATTCGGTTCCTTGCAGGTCTGGCAGTTCGCGCCGCGAAACACGCTCGGCGAATTTCTTGTTGCCGCGTCGGCATATGTCATTGGCTTTCGACAAAAGCTGATCATCGGTAAACGCCGCAAACACGGGCTGTATGATGTTCACACTATCGCCGTTGAACGCCGAAACAATTGGCTCCTGCCCCTCAATCGCGCACGCGCTCAAGCCGGTAGCAGCCGCAAGTCCCATCATCAATTTCCACATAGTTTTCCCTGACTGGTAATGAGTTTTCACCAATATCGCGACAGGGTTAACGATGGATTAACAGGCCTTCAGGCAATTCCCAGCTTTTTGTTGCGCGCGCTGCGCAGCCGGGCAAAATCTTCGCCCGCATGGTAGCTCGACCGTGTCAAAGGCGTGGCCGAAACCATCAGGAAACCTTTGCCATAAGCTGCTTTCTCATATCCCGCGAATTCTTCAGGCGTCACAAAGCGGTCGACGCGATGGTGCTTGGGTGTAGGCTGCAAATATTGGCCAATGGTCAGAAAATCGATGTCTGCTGCGCGCATGTCTTCCATAACCTGCATGACAGATTGACGATCTTCGCCCAAACCGACCATGATACCCGACTTGGTAAACATCGACGGATCCAGCTCTTTCACGCGCTGCAACAGGCGCAGTGAATGAAAATAGCGCGCGCCGGGACGCACCTCGGGGTAGAGGCCGGGAACGGTTTCCAGGTTGTGATTGAACACATCAGGACGCGCTTCGACAACTTTCTCAAGCGCTTCCGGCCCGCAGCGGATGAAATCCGGTGTCAGGATCTCGATTGTAGTGGTGGGCGCGCGGTGGCGGATGGCACGAATGGTCTGGGCGAAATGCTCGGCCCCGCCATCCTCGATATCATCGCGGTCAACGGAGGTGATCACGACGTGGTTCAGCCCGAGCTTTTGCACGGCATCGGCCACCCGGCCAGGCTCGAACGCGTCTAGTGCTTCGGGCGGCTTGCCGGTGGCGATGTTACAAAACGTACACGCGCGGGTGCAGACTTCGCCCATGATCATCATGGTGGCGTGGCCCTGAGACCAGCATTCGCCCACATTAGGGCAGCCCGCCTCCTCACAAACAGTGACCAGCTTGTTCTCGCGCATAATCCGCGCAGTATCCTCATAGCCTTTCCCGCCGGGTGCGCGCACCCTTATCCAGTCCGGCTTTTTCGGCTGGGCGTTGTCGGGGCGGCGCGCCTTTTCGGGATGACGCAGTTCGGGCACTTTCAGATCACGCATTGGAACCTCGTGTGATGGCTCCGCATAGGAACCTCGTGTGATGGCTCCGCATAACTTAACACATGCTGCGCCAAACAAAAGGCCGTCGTGACGCATTGCCGCTATGTGCCATGCTAAGGGGCGGCCCTCGGCCCACCTTCACCTAGCCGATCATGGCCGCAGCGCTGCCCGCGTTCTGCGCATAATGCTGATGCAACCGCATCAAGGCAATCCGCAGCACGATCTTGCCCGATCTAGCGGACCAACCCAGCACTTTCTCTGTCGTCTCCAGTCCCTCCAGCAGACAGCAACAGCGCAGCGCCACATCCGACAGCCCCGGACCCATGTCCTGTAGGGCCGCGATGACCCGGCGATGCGCTATGTGGATCGCACGCGCGCCCGTGGCCCGTTGCGGCACGGTGCCGCTGCGCAGGTGGTTCATGAAACCATCCCAGTCACGGGTCAATGTCGCAGCCATCTGGGCCATCTCGAAATCCTCGCGCAGACGCTCGCCTGCGTGGACCATCTCGCGGCTCAGAAACCGCGTGCCGTCACGGTCGCGCCTGCGGGCAAGCGCTGCCAGCGGGCTTTCGGGCAGGCCATATCGGATCCGCTGCGAGGTACCCGGCGTCTCCGCCTCGACACCGGCACGCGCGTTCTCGTCGCGTGCCATCATATCGGACAGCGCACCGCGCCCGGCAGAGGTGATATGATAGCGCGCAATGCGGCCTGCCTGCCGCGTCGCAATCCAGCCCTTCAGCGCCATCGCTTCAGCGATATTGCGATCTACGACACCCGTGCGCATGCTCTGGCCATCCTCGCCGTCGCGCACGATCACGGCCTTTTCCATCTCGGCTGCTACCGCCATGACTGCGCCCGACTCACACAACCGACGCAGCACCCGCATGCTTTGTGCGCCCAACTCTGCCGAATCCGGCAGGCTCGCATCCCCGCTGTCATCAACAGACGTTTTGCGCGCCTCGGGCAGAGGCGCTGACGCGCACGGTGCGCCCTGTGGCACACCACCCAGAGTTTTGAGTACGCCATCCACCAAAGGATCGTCGCGCAATGTTTCAACCCGCCTGATCTGGCGCAAGATCGTTGAGGCGTGACACCCCTGCTGGCGTGCCAGCGCCCGGATCGGCACCCCCATCTCCGTATGATCAATGTAATTTTGCACCGATCGTGGCACCCATCCGGGTACATAGCCGGCTATCCGGGTGGCCTTATGTTCGTTTTGTTCAAGTTCCAATACCATCTGTCCCATGTCTGAGTGTCCCTCCTCAGCGTTATTAACAATAGGTAAACACAACCTATGCGGGAATTGGTTACCTATTGGTTAAATTATTCCCGTGAGAAACAGCATTGTTTACAAATGATAAACAATGCTGAAGCCGCCGCGCGGTCTTCGGACACCCCGCGCAACAGACAGATTCCTGGTGGATGATGTACGAACCGGAGCACGCATTTCCTGCCGCTCCACCGCCTGAGGAGCGCAATTAAATGAAAGATATCCACAGCCTGCTGGCCACCCTGCACCGCCCCCGACTGCTGATGCGTGCCGCGCGCATTGGCGCACAGAAGTATCGCCGCGAGGGGCACCTGCCACGCTTGCTGGGCTACGGCATTTTGCCACGCAACGGACAGGCGCTGATGCGGTTGCTAGACATAGAGGCTGAATTGGAAACACAGCGCACGCATTTCGGCGCCCCCTATAGCGTCGCGCGCCATGTGGATGTTCTGATCGCAATCGTCGGCGAGGCGCAGGCGCTGCGGGCCGCGCAAACGGGCCCGCAGCTGGTGCAGTGACTACATGAAGCTGTCTGGCTCTGCCGCCTTGCGCTTTGCCACAAAAGCGTCAAGCGCTTCGGCAATGGCAGGGTCCATGGCGGGCTGCTGATAGTCGTTCAACATCTTCTCGACGCGCAGGCTGGCAAGGGCCTGCGTGTCGCGCGCGCCCTCGTCTTCCCAGGTCTCGAAAGGTTTGTAATCCAACAGGTCGGACTTCCAGAACGCCTGCTTGAAATTCGACTGCGTATGCGCGCAGCCCAGATAGTGGCCGCCCGGACCCACCTCGCGGATCGCATCCATCGCCTGCGCGTTCTCGTCTATCTCGACCCCGCGTGCCAGATGGTGCAGCGTACCCAACTGGTCGGCGTCCATCACGAATTTCTCGAACGAAGAAACAAGCCCCCCTTCCAGCCAGCCACAGGCGTGCAGCATGAAGTTCACACCGGACAGCAGCCCCATGTTCAGACTGTTGGACGTCTCGTAAGCCGCCTGCGCATCGGGCAGCTTGGAGCCGCAGAACGACCCGGCGGAGCGGTATGGCAGGTTCAAACGCCGCGCCAGCTGGCCCGCGCCATAGGTGATGTGCGCAGCCTCGGGTGTCCCGAACGTGGGCGCGCCCGAGTTCATGTCGATCGAAGTCACAAACGCACCGAAAATCACCGGCGCACCGGGCTTGCACAGCTGGCTATAGGCCACACCCGCAAGTCCTTCGGCCAGAACCTGCGTTAGCGTCCCCGCCACAGACACCGGCGCCATCGCCCCGCCCACAATGAACGGCGAGATGATGCAGGCCTGATTGTTCTGGGCATAGACCTCAAGCGCGCCCATCATCACATCGTCGAACGTCATCGGCGAGTTGATGTTGATCAGCGAGGTCATCACCGTGTTCTGCTGCACAAACTCCTCGCCAAACAGCACACCACACATGTCCACAGAATCCTGCGCGCGGCTCGGCTCGGTCACCGACCCCATGAACGGCTTGTCGCTCAGCGTCATATGCGCGTGCAGCATGTCCAGATGGCGTTTGTTCACCGCGATGTCAGTGGGTTCGCAGACCGTGCCGCCCGAGTGGTGCAACCACTTGGACATGTAGCCCAGCTTCACGAACTTGCGAAAATCCTCCATCGTCGCATAGCGGCGCCCCCCTGCTACATCGCGCACGAAAGGCGGACCATAGACCGGCGCCAGCACAAGGTTCTTGCCGCCCACCACCACATTGCGGTCAGGATTACGCGCATGCTGGGTGTAGCTTGCCGGCGCTGTCTTGATCAACTCGCGCGCCAATCCGCGTGGAATACGCACCCGCTCGCCCTGTACATCGGCACCCGCATTGCGCCACCGCTCCAGCGCTGCCGGATTGTCGGGAAAGTTCACGCCGATCTCTTCCAGAATCGTCTCGGCGTTCTGTTCTATGATCTGGAGCGCCTCTTCGCTCAAGATTTCAAAGTTGGGGATGTTGCGCTCGATATATTTTGCGGTCTCGAACGATATCGCCGAGCGTTCCGCGCGCCGCGCTGCTCCACCACCACCGCGCGTCCGACGTGCTGTTGTCGTCATGTTTAGCCCCTAATTCAATCTGCTTGCCCACCAGATAGCCGCAATCGCCCACGCCCCTCACGCGGATTGCGGCGGTACAGGTAGAAAAGCGACATAACCCTCCTGGCCTCTAGCCTATTTTCCTTGGGCAATTTATCGCGGGGACAGCTTCGGCCCTGCGAGAGCGGGGGTTGACCCCAAATCTGTCTTGCCACCCTGCCCGCTCGGCCCTAATCAGGGCGCATGACACAACATACCCATGACCGCCTCCTCATCATCGACTTCGGCAGCCAGGTGACCCAGCTGATCGCCCGCCGCCTGCGCGAGTTGAATGTCTATTGCGAAATCCATCCGTTCAACACGGTGGACGACGCCTTTCTGGATGACTTCGCCCCGAAGGCCGTAATCCTGTCCGGTGGTCCCGCCAGCGTGGTCAACGCAGACGCGCCACGCCCGCCCGCATCCGTATTCGAACGCGGCCTGCCAGTGCTGGGCATCTGCTACGGCCAGCAGCTGATGATGGACATGCTCGGTGGCAAGGTTGAGGGCGGCAAGATCTCGGGCGGTGGCGGCACTGCTGAATTCGGTCGCGCATGGGTCACGCCTGCGGCCACCAAGTCCGATCTGCTCACTGGTTGGTTCGCCACCGACCGCGAACAGGTCTGGATGAGCCATGGCGACCACGTGAGCGCCATTGCTCCGGGCTTCGAGGTCTTGGGCACCTCGCCCCATGCTCCTTTCGCCATCACCGCCGACAAATCGCGCAGCTTCTACGCTGTCCAGTTCCACCCGGAGGTGCATCACACCCCCAACGGATTGAAGTTCTTCGAAAACTTCGTCCAGATCGCGGGCTTTAGCGGTGATTGGACCATGAACGCCTACCGCGAGGAAGCGATCGAGAAGATCCGCGCGCAAGTCGGCGATAGCCATGTGATCTGCGGCCTCTCGGGCGGTGTTGATTCGTCGGTCGCGGCGGCGCTGATCCATGAAGCGGTCGGAGACCAGCTCACCTGCGTCTTCGTAGACCACGGCCTGTTGCGCAAGAACGAAGCCGAAGAAGTCGTGACCATGTTCCGCGACAACATGAACCTCAAGGTCATCTACGCGGATGAACGCGACCTGTTTCTGGGTGAGCTGGAAGGCCAGTCCGACCCCGAAACCAAGCGCAAGATCATCGGGCGACTGTTCATCGACGTCTTCCAGAAATACGCCAACGAGATCGAGGGCGCGGCATTCCTCGCCCAAGGTACGCTCTATCCTGACGTAATCGAATCGGTCTCCTTCTCGGGTGGCCCCTCGGTCACCATCAAAAGCCACCACAACGTGGGTGGCCTGCCCGAGAAAATGGGGCTCAAACTGGTCGAGCCGCTGCGCGAACTCTTCAAGGACGAAGTGCGCGTTCTGGGCCGCGAGCTGGGTCTGCCGCCAACATTCATCGGTCGTCACCCCTTTCCCGGTCCGGGTCTCGCCATCCGTTGCCCCGGCGAGATCACGCGCCAGAAACTCGATATCCTGCGCGAAGCGGACGCGGTCTACATTGACCAGATCCGCAAGCACGGCCTCTATGATGATATCTGGCAGGCGTTTGTCGCCATCCTGCCCGTGCGCACCGTGGGTGTCATGGGTGATGGCCGGACCTATGATTTCGCTTGCGCGCTGCGCGCCGTGACCTCTGTCGATGGGATGACCGCAGACTACTATCCGTTCAGTCACGAGTTTCTGGGCGAAACGGCCACGCGCATTATCAACGAAGTGCCGGGCATCAATCGCGTGACCTATGACATTACATCCAAACCTCCCGGCACCATCGAATGGGAGTGACCCTGACCGGCAAGCTGATCTGCGCCTCATCGGCCCAAGCGGCGCGGGTGCGCGCGGCTCTGCCGGAGCACGTCAGGCTAACGCGGTCTGAAACAGGCTGTCTTTCGTTTGACGTAACGCAATCGGACGATCCATTGGTCTGGGTCGTGACCGAACGCTTTACCGACGCCGCCGCCTTTGACGCCCATCAAAAGCGCGCCGCTGCATCATCTTGGGCGCATGAGACGACCGGCATCGCACGGAACTACATAATCAGCGGTCTGGAATGAACGTCATCGCCAAAGCCGCGCTGTGGATGACCGGCGCGATTGCGTCGTTCTCTTTCATGGCCGTGGCGGGGCGCGAGCTGTCGGGCGAATATGACACTTTCGAGATCATGCTCTACCGCAGTCTTGTTGGCGTCATCATCGTCGTCGGGTTCACGGCCACCAAAAATCGTTGGCACGAGGTCCGAACCGACCAGTTGGGTCGCCATTTCATACGCAACCTCTTTCACTTCACGGGCCAGAACCTGTGGTTCTATGCGGTCGCCGTCGTTCCGCTGGCTCAGGTCTTCGCGCTGGAGTTCACGTCGCCGCTTTGGGTTGCCATCCTTGCCCCACTGCTCTTGGGCGAGCGTATGACACGCGTCCGCTTTCTTGCCGCCGTGATGGGATTTGTTGGCATCCTGATCGTCACGCGCCCTAATATCCAAACTTTCGATGTAGGCCTTATGACCGCCGCAATGGCCGCGATCTGCTTTGCCCTGACCAACCTGCTGACCAAGCGGTTGACCCGCGACAATTCCATCATCTCGATCCTGTTTTTCCTCACTACCATCCAGCTGGGCTTCGGGCTGCTGGCTGCCGGTTATGATGGCGATATCGCGCTGCCCAACGCCGGCAGCCTGCCCTTTCTGGTGCTGGTGGGCTGTGCGGGGCTGCTGGCGCATTTCTGCTTGACGAATGCACTGGCCATCGCACCCGCAACTGTGGTTGTCCCGCTGGACTTCGCGCGGCTGCCCGCCATCGCGATCATCGCCATGGTCCTCTATGATGAGCCGCTGGAGATCTGGGTCTTTGTCGGTGCTGCGGTGATTTTCACAGCCAACTATCTCAACATCTGGAACGAGACGCGCAAGGTGACATAAACCTTTTTGCACAGGTTTACCTTAGGTAGTGCTAGGAGTTTCTTTCGGCTGTGCTGTAGCGTGACGAAAGTTTCAACGCGAGGTTGCGCGCGGAGCTTTTCAACGTTTGGGAGGACGTCATGAGATTAACACTGATAGCGACAGCGGCCACGGTCGGCAGCGCCTTGGCTGCACAGGCCGGCGGGCTTGACCGTTCGGGACAGGATATCGGCATTCTATTCGAGGCAGGCAACCGTCTTGAACTGACATTTGGCGGCGCTCGACCCAGCCTCGACGGCGTCGAGAACGGATCGACGGGCACAACAAACACCATCGGGAACATCGGCGAAACCTTTGGAACGCTTGGCGCAGGCCTGCGCTATGAGGTCAGTCCCGCGCTCGCCCTCGCTGTCGTCGTGGACCAGCCTTACGGATCTGACATTGTCTATCCCGGCTCTCCCACAGGCTCCGCACTTGGGGGCACAACCGCAACGGTAGATACCTACGCGATCACTGCATTGGCGCGGTATAAATTCAATGATGCCTTCAGCATGCATGGCGGCCTGCGCTATCAGGAGATCGCCGCATCTGTGGATCTGCGCGGACTGGCCTATGGGGGTCTGAACGGCTACCGCGGCGAATTCGATTCGGATGGTGCAATGGGGTATGTCATCGGAGCTGCATTCGAGCGCCCTGAAATCGGCCTGCGTGTGGCGTTGACCTATAACTCCGAAATCACCCATGATCTGCCCACCCGCGAAACGCTGAACGGCACGCCGATTGCACCACCAGGGGTGACTGAAGTCAGTACGCCCGAAGCGCTTAATCTGGAAATGCAGACAGGCATCGCGGCGGATACGCTGCTGTTCGGCTCAGTCCGTTACGCACGCTATAGTGACACACGCGTCTCGCCTCTGGCCTTTGACGGCGCAGTGGACCCCACCGTGCCCGGGAGCAGCATCACAGACATCGAGGACAGCACAGATTATGAGATCGGCATCGGTCGCCGCTTCAATGACAAGTTCTCCGGCCAAATAGCAGTCGGTTTTCAGTCGGGTGGCAGTGATACGCTCGTCTCTCCCCTGGCACCGACCGATGGCGCAAAGTATCTTTCTGTGGGCGGCTCTTACAAGATCAACGACGCCTTCACGCTGAGCGGCGGCGTCCGCTATACGCGCTTCGGTGATGCGCAGGCCGAGACGGGCACACCGGACACCGCACGGGCTGATTTCAATGACAACTCCGCCGTGTCCGCGGGCTTCAAGATCGCCTACACCTTCTAAGGTCCAGCAAGAAACGGATCGTCGCGGGCCTGATGCAATGTCAGGCCCGTTTTCATGCGCACCAAAGGCTACGCTGGCCCAGGCTGCGGCGGTCGATCTCTGGAGGGCGGCTGATTGACCGGCTCGGGCTGCCGCGCTAGGGATGCGTCAACCCTATGCCGGAGGCACAATGCTCTACCCCGACGCAAAAACCTGGCGCTCAGCAGCCCGTAAATCCGTGATGTTTTTCGGCATGTCCGGACTGGGAAAAACCCATGTCTCCAAGATGCTTGTACAGCAGGGCGGCTGGTTCCACTACTCGATTGACTACCGCATCGGCACCGCCGGCATGTATGGTCACATCAAGGACAACCTGATCCGTCACGCCATGCGTGAGCCGTTTCTGGCGCAGATGTTGCGCGCCGATGCCATGTATCTGGAACCAAATGTCCATGACCATGACCTGACCGCCGTTGCCTCCTATCTGGGCAAACCGGGCAATCCGGCCAGGGGTGGCCTGCCCATGACCGAATATACCCGTCGTCAGGACCAGTTCCGCACCGCCGAGATTGCAGCCCTCAGGGATACGCCCGTCTTCCTTGCGCGCGCCCGTGACCTCTACGGCTATCCGCATTTCATCTGCGATACCGGCGGGTCGATCTGCGAATGGATTGACCCCGATGATGCCAATGATCCGCTGCTGGCAGAGCTGTCGCAACACTGCCTGCCCGTCTGGATCAAGGGCGACGAGGCACATGCCCAAGAGCTGATCCGCCGTTTTGACCGCGCACCAAAACCCATGGCCTACCAGCCCGCGTTCCTCGCCCGCGTCTGGGCGCAATATCTGAGCGAAAACAATATTCAAGAAGACGAAGTTGATCCTGACACTTTTATCCGCTGGACCTATGCACAGGCACTGGCACACCGCCAGCCGCGCTATGCCGCAATGGCTGAATATGGCGTGACAGTCACAGCGGAGGAGATGCATGCGGTCACCACTTCGGAAGAATTCGACGACCTGATCGCCGCCAAGCTCTGAACACAACTCTGTGCAGGCGCTTGAGCGTCCGTGCAGCCTACCCTATCTGTGATGCCCGACTGAAAAAGAAGAAAAAATCATGCCCATCAAGATTCCGGCCTCCCTGCCCGCCTACGATGTCCTGACCCGTGAAGGGGTCAAGGTGATGGATGAAGACCAAGCCGCGCTACAGGACATCCGCCCGCTGCGCATCGCGCTTCTGAACCTGATGCCGAAAAAAATCCAGACCGAGAACCAGTTCGCCCGGCTTATCGGGGCCACGCCCTTGCAGATCGAACTGTCGCTGCTGCGCATGTCCGACCACCAGACACGCAACACCGCAGCCGAACATATGGAGAGCTTTTACCGTCCTGTGTCAGAGGCTTGGGACGAGAAATTTGACGGGCTTATCATCACGGGCGCGCCGATCGAGCATTTGCCCTTCTCCGAAGTCAGCTACTACGACGAGCTGGAGCGTGTGATGGACTGGACCCAAACCAACGTGCAATCCACCATGGCCGTCTGCTGGGGCGGCATGGCGATGATCAACCATTTCCACGGAGTGCAGAAACACATGCTCGAGGCCAAGGCGTTTGGATGTTTCCGGCACCAGAATCTGGCCCCCGCCTCGCCCTATCTCAACGGGTTTTCAGACGATTGCGTGATCCCCGTGTCGCGCTGGACCGAAATCCGGCAAGACGAAGTGGACGCGCGCCCCGGTCTGATCACTTTGCTGGGCAGCGAAGAGGTCGGCCCCGCCCTGATTGAAGACCCCGCCCACCGGGCTATTTATGTGTTCAACCATTTCGAATACGACCGCGACACGCTGAAACAGGAGTATGACCGCGACATCGCCACAGGGACCCCTATCAACGTGCCTGTTAATTACTACACCAATGATGATCCAGCCTTGCCACCTGTGAACCGCTGGCGCAGCCATGCGCATCTTCTCTATGGCAACTGGATACAGGAAATCTACCAATCAACGCCTTATGATATTGAAAAAATCGGTCACTAGTATGCTTGTTCTCGCGGTCCTTCTGGGCGTCTTGATTGCCGTCGTGCAATGGCGCGCCAGCGCGCGTGAGGCAGAGGCGAACCGGACCTATCCCGCGCAAGGCCGCATCATTGATGTGGACGGCACACCGGTGCATGTGCTGGTGGCTGGAAACGGGCCTGATCTGGTGCTTATCCACGGGGCCAGCGGGAATGTGCGCGACTGGACGTTCGACTTTGTGGACCGCGTCTCCGACCGCTACCGTGTGATCATGGTGGACCGTCCCGGTCTGGGCTGGACCGGACGTTTGCCCGGCAAAGGGGGCGCGTGGAATGCAGGCGCCGAATCTCCGATGGAGCAGGCCCGGGTATTGCAAAAAGCGGTTGATATTGTCGGCGTTGAGACCCCGATTGTACTTGGCCATTCTTTTGGTGGGTCTATCGCCATGGCGTGGGCGCTGAGCCGTCCGCAAGACACAGCAGCCGTTGTCATGGTGTCCGCGGTCAGCAATCCTTGGCCGGGGGATCTGGGCTGGACCTACACAGTCGTCGGAAGCCCGGCGGGCGGTGCGCTGCTGGTCCCGCTGGCATCTGCCTTTGTACCGCAAAGCTTTGTAGACAGCAGCATCGAGAGCATCTTCGCGCCCCAGGCCGCGCCCGAAGGATATGCGCATGAGGTCGGTGCGGCACTGGTGCTGCGCCGCTTCAGCATGCGCGCCAATGCCCAGCAGGTGAATACCCTGCGCCCCCATATCGTGAAGATGTCTCAAAACTATCCTGGTCTTGAGATGCCGTTTGAAATTGTGCATGGCGACGCCGATACGATCGTCCCGCTGGACATCCACGCGCGCCCCCTGTCGCAGCAAGTGCGAAACGCCAACCTGACGGTGCTGGAAGGGATCGGCCACATGCCCCACCATGTCGCCCCCGATGCGGTAGAAGCCGCCATTGACCGCGCCGCCAGCCGCGCGGGTTTGCGTTAAGCGCGCCAACACCGCATATTGCCTGAAAACCCGTACCGGAGCCCAGCCATGGACCTGCCCTTTGACGGCGCGATCAGCGCCTATTACCGCGACGATGCCCCTGCCGATATCCGCGATGCGATCAAATCCGCTGACAAGGATGACATCTTGTCGGACAGCTACCCGTATCAGGACCGGATGGAGCGCAAGCTTTACGACCGCGAGATGGAGGCGCTACAAATCGAGCTGGTCAAACTGCACGCATGGGTGCGCGAGACGGGCACCCGCATCGCCATCGTCTTTGAAGGGCGTGATGCGGCGGGAAAAGGCGGCACCATCGGGCGCTTTCTGATGAACCTCAATCCGCGCGCCGCGCGGGTCGTAGCGCTCAGCAAACCTTCCGAAGTCGAGCAGAGCCAATGGTATTTCCAACGCTACATCAAACACCTACCCGCCGCAGGTGACATGGTGTTGTTTGACCGCTCGTGGTACAACCGTGGCGTGGTGGAGCCGGTGTTCGGCTTTTGCAGTCCAACCGAGAACGCGCAGTTTTTCACGCAGGTGCAGCCGTTTGAGCAGATGCTGGTCGAAGATGGAGTGCATCTGTTCAAATTCTGGCTCAACGTCGGCCGCGCCGAACAGTTGCGCCGCATGCAGGAGCGTGAAAGTGATCCGCTCAAGCAATGGAAGCTATCAGGCATCGACGTGAAGGGACTGCACCTGTGGAACGAATATTCCGCCGCCATTCAGGACACGTTGACGCGCAGCCACACCATTCACGCGCCTTGGACCATCATCCGCTCTGACGACAAACGCCGCGCGCGGTTGGCGGCGATCCGCACCGTCCTGCACCGCTTCGACTACACCCGCAAGAACGCGGAAGCGATCGGCGAGATTGACACCGGCATCTGCGGTGGCCCCGAGATCTGGGATGTCTAAACGCGGCTACCATCACGGCAACTTGCGGCAGGCGCTGGTGGATGCGGCCCTGCAACTGATCGAGGCGCGAGGCCCCACCGGCTTTACCCTGTCCGAGGCCGCCAAACAGGCGGGCGTCACCCCCGCTGCCGTCTACCGCCATTTCGAGGGCCGCGAAGATCTTATTGCCGAGGCCGCCTTGCAAGGCTACGAGATTTTCGGCGACGTGATGGAATACGCGTATCAAAGCCGCCAGCCCTCCGCTTTGCAGGCACTCGAGGCAACGGGCCGCGCCTATCTGGCCTTTGCGCGCAAGTATCCCGGCCATTACATCGCGATGTTTGAAAGCGGGGTTCAGGTCAATCGCTCTGCCGCGCTGGCGCTGGTTGCGGGCCGCGCCAATGCGGTTTTGGAGCAAGCAGCGAGCGATCTTAGCAAGCATATCCCACCCGAAAAGCGCCCGCCTGCTTCTATGGTTTCCGCGCATATCTGGGCCATGAGCCACGGGGTGGTCGAGCTGTTCGCGCGCAACTCGCCGGGCCGTGCCTCGCCCTTTCCGCCCGAAGACCTGCTGGAATCAGGGATCGGGATCTATCTGCGCGGGCTGGGGTTGATCGCGCCGGACACCTAGGCTGCGACGGCCAGGTCGCCCAGTGCTTCTGCCGCGATGGAAACCGAACGTTTGCGCGCGCCGTGATCATGGATCTGACTGGTCAGGATCACCTCGTCCGGCTGGTATTTCGCCACCAACTCCGCCAGTTGCCGTTGCACAGAGGCAGGGCCACCTACCGCAGAAATCCGCAACGCCTGATCCACACCACGCCGCAGCGCCGGGCCGATTTCGGCGTCGATGTCATCCACCGGCGCGGGCAGCTTGCCCGGCTTGCCCGAGCGCAGCCGCGCAAAGGCCTGCTGAACGGAGGTGCGCAGCCGCACCGCCTCCGCATCCGTATCCGCCGCGATCACATTCACGGCGAGCATGAACTTCGGTGTGGACAATGCGTCAGACGGCTTGAAATCACGGCGATAGATATACGCCGCATCCTCCAGCGCGTCAGGCGCGAAATGCGAGGCGAATGCATAAGGCAGCCCGAAATGCGCAGCCAGTTGCGCACCATAGAGTGAGGAACCGAGGATCCAGAGCGGCACATGGGTGCCCTGACCGGGATGGGCCTGCACCGGTGCGCGCGGGTCCGCATCGCCCAAATACCCCATCAGTTCAGCGACTTCCGCAGGGAAGTTATCCTCACCACTGCGGCCACGGCGCAGCGCGTGCCAGACTGCATGGTCACCGCCGGGCGCGCGGCCCAGCCCCAGATCAATGCGGTCACCGTAAAGTGTCGCCAGTGTGCCGAACTGCTCGGCAATCGTCAGCGGCGCGTGGTTGGGCAGCATGATACCGCCCGCACCCACGCGAATTGTCTTGGTCTTGCCAGCCACGTGGCCCAGCAACACAGCGGTCGCGGCAGAGGCGATGCCGGGCATATTGTGGTGCTCCGCCATCCAGTAGCGGTGATAGCCCAGAGATTCGGCGTGCTGCGCCAGATCTGCGGTGTTGCGCATCGCGTCTGCGGCGGTGCTGCCCTCGGGCACGGGGCAAAGATCGAGGATCGAGTATTTCATGACAGTTCCTTTCGGCTTGGCATAAACATAGGTGCGCAGTCGGCACCTTGAAAGGCTTGAAGGAGGGAAAAGAACAGCTCAGGCAAAGGACACAAGGACGAGCCTACACCTTGCACTCTGCATTGCCGAACTTCTCGGCGCAGCTGTTGCGCGTACAGAGATCAATCTGCGCATCGCGCCGTGGCTTGTTGCGGTCAACAGTGCGCACCGCCGGCACTGTATAGTACTCCGTCCGCATGATCTGAGTGCAATTGGTCGTGTTTCCGAAAGTTTTGCAGGTGGTCTGGCCCGTCGGCACCTGTCTGCTTTCGGTCCGGTTATAAAGCTCCTGCTCGTATCGCGGTTTGATCTTCGTCATCCACGTCGATTTACACAGGCTCTGCTCGGCACGGTATTCCGGTGTGCCGCAGCCAGCCAACACAAATAGCACAACACCCAGTCCGCATCTCAACAGCATCGCTTCGTCCCCCCGTGGTTCACCAGATCATACGTCAACCATAAACGACACCCAAACCTGCACAAGGCCGGATAAAACGCAGTTTCACAACGAAAAAGGCCGCACCAGATGGCGCGGCCTTTTCCAGAATATCGTAAAACTTAACGCTTGGAGAACTGGAAGCTCTTACGCGCTTTTGCTTTACCGTATTTCTTACGCTCGACCACACGGCTGTCACGGGTCAGGAAGCCTGCCGCTTTCAGCGCGCCGCGCAGGGAGGGATCATAGAGCTGAAGTGCTTTGGACACGCCGTGCTTGACCGCACCGGCCTGACCGGACAGACCGCCGCCTTTGACTGTCGCGTAGACGTCAAACTGGCCATCGGTGCCGGTGATGCCGAAAGGCTGCTGCAGGATCATCTGCAGAACAGGGCGCGCAAAATATTCGTTCTGCGGCTTGCCGTTCACGACAACCTTGCCGGAGCCCGGCTTGATCCAGACGCGGGCAACCGCATCTTTACGCTTGCCTGTCGCATAGGCGCGGCCGAATTCGTCACGAACGGGCTCACGCGGGGTCAGCTCGACCTCGGGCGTTGCGGCAATGCCTGCCACGGACGCGAGATCTTCGAGTGTGTTGATTTCGTCAGCCATGCTCATGCGCTCCGTGTGTTTTTCTTGTTCATGGATGCAACATCCAGAACTTCGGGGCTTTGCGCCTCATGGGGGTGATCCGTACCGGCGTAGACGCGCAGGTTGGTCATGATCTGGCGGCTCAGACGGTTGCCGGGCAGCATGCGCTTCACGGCCAGTGTCACGATACGCTCGGGGTGCTTGCCCTCGAGGATATCCGCTTTGGAGCGTTCTTTGATCCCGCCGGGGTGGCCGGTGTGCCAGTAGAACATCTCTTCACGTTTCTTGCCGGTCATCTGGATTTTCTCGGCGTTGATTACGATGACGTTGTCGCCGCAATCCATGTGAGGAGTGAAGGAAGGCTTGTGCTTGCCGCGCAAGCGCATGGCAATAATCGACGCCAAACGGCCCAGCACGATGCCTTCGGCATCAATGATGATCCATTTCTTGTCAATGTCTGCCGGTGTTGCAGAAAAGGTTTTCATGTACGGTAATCCCGCTAGTGGTGTGACGGGACAGATGCCCCGATGTGATGGGCGGGTTATATCCATGCGCGCGGCCACGTCAAGATGCTCAAAATCAAATTACTAGAGCAAAATCAGTGGTTTGAAAATAAGGTATCATAATACCCCATATTTGAGCCGATCGGCCGCCCTCTAAACCCCGATCTCGTCGCTGGGGTTGTCGAGCAGATGGCGCAGGCGCCCCATCGCGGCCTTGAAGCTGGCCAGTGTTACGCCTGCATTGATGGCCATGCGCACCGCATGGGGCGTACGGGCGTTGCGGGCGGCAAATTCCTCTGAGGCACGCACGCGCACGCCACGGGTTTCGGCCGCGCGGCAAAAGGCCGAGGCGCGCCAACCCTCGGGCAGGTTCAGCCAGACAAAGGGCACATCAGGGCGCCAGTGCAGATCATAGCCGCCAAGTGCGTTTACTGCGACGTGTACATATGCCTCGATCATGTCGCGGACGCGGGCGGTGATGGCGTCCAGCTGCGGATGCACCAACAGCGCTGCGGCCAGATCGGTCATCGGCGTCGCGAGGCCGAAAAACCCGTGCTCCGCCGCGCGGTGCAGTGCCTGCGTCTGATCGCGCGGGCCAATCGCACAGCCCAGCCTGAGCGCAGGCGTGATGGATTTGCTGAGCGAGGTGATGTACCAGCCCCGCTCAGGCGCGAGCTGCCGGTATCCCGGTGCCTGCGCCGGCCCGATGCGGTAACAGTCATCCTCGACAATTTGCAGATCAAAGCGGCGGGCGACCTCGACAATCTCATGGCGCCGCGACAGCGGGCTGAAGCCGCAGGTGGGGCTGTGGACCTCTGGCGAGGTGCAGATGATCTGGCCTTCGGGGTAGCGCTCGGCGGCGGCGGCAAGGGCTACGGGGCACAGCCCGTCTTCGTCCATCGCCACAGGCACGACATCCGCGCGCAGCGCGGTGGCGACACGGCGAAAGCCCGGATAACACAACTCCTCCACAAAGATCACCGGCCTGCGGCCGGTCAGAATCGTCTGATACACCAGCATTATCGCATTCTGCCCGCCGTGGGAGAGTACAATATCATTCTCGACCATCGGCCCCAGCTGTGAGTCGCGCAGCCAGTGCAACATCGCCTCACGCGCAGGCTGCGCGCCGCGACGCGAGGGGTAATGCATCAACCCCGAGGGCGGCTCCTGCGCGATTTGCGCCAGCAGCGACCGGATCAGCTCGGATTGCCCGCCATTGGGTAGATGCGGAGAGAACAGATTGACCTGATAGCTGTCCCCTTCTCTTTTATGAACGACAACATCCTCCTCCATGTCGGAATACAGGGCAAGCGGCTCTCCTTTCTGCGCCGCAACAAACGTACCACGTCCAACCTCGGCGACCAGAACGCCCTCGTCGGTCAATACAGTATAGGCGCGCGCGACCGTCCCCGGCGTCATGTCCAGCTTCCACCCCAGATCGCGCACCGGCGGCAGCTTGTCCCCCGCTACCAAATCCCCCGATGCGATGCCCTTGCGGATCGCCTGCACCACCGCGCGGTATTTTGGTTTGATCGCAGGATCAACCTGCGGGGCCCAAATTGTATCCATTACAATGTTTCCATAGAACTGAATGATTATGTATTGTACCAATTAAATACGGCAATTTGCGACATTGTGTCAATACACTCAAGTATCAGCACATTCATTCAAGGAGATTTACCCATGTCACGCGCAGCCCACATGACAACTGATGCCCTCGCGGTACTCGCCACAAGCCGCAGCCTGCCGCTGCTGGCGGTGATCAGCGTCACGTTTGCGGCCACTGTGACCAAATGGGCAACCCGACGCCAAACACGCCTGTCCCTGAACCAACTGGAGGCATGGCAGCTTGACGATCTGGGACTTACACCGGAGGCGGCTCGGACCGAGTCGCGGAAAGTGTTCTGGAAGGCGTAACATCCCCGTGACGCCAGGCCAGACCTCTTCACTTGGGCAGGGTTCAACCCTGCCCTTTTTTGTGACCTACTGATTTTTGATACAATTGCCCACTCGGGACAGATTGTACCCCTAGCCCATCGCCACTGGCGGGATTGCATAGGTCATCGTCGCCTGCGCCACCGGCGCCTCCATCCCTTCGGAATAGAGCAGCACATGGCTGACCGACAGCTGCCGTCCCAACTTAAGCAGCTTTGCCGTAGCAATCAGGTCCACGCCCGCCTTGGGCTTGCGCATGAAATCCAGCGAACAGCTGGTGGTCACGGCCAGTGCCTTGGGCCCGATCATGGCCAGCGTGACGACATAGGCCGCCACATCCGCCAGTGCAAACATGGACGGCCCTGACACCGTGCCGCCCGGGCGCAAGTGTTTGTCGGTAATGTTCATGCGCATCGTCACTTCGCCCGCTTTGACTTCCTCAACAGTGAAATCATCCGCAACCTGCTGAAACACTTCGCGCATAAACGCCATCAACTGCGGCGCATCCATCATCACTTCGCCTGTCACGGCCATACTTGTCCTCCCCGACTTGTTGAAGCTAGAGTTGCCGCAACGCAAGGAGGGCGCAAGATGGCAATTCTGGAAGTAACGCAACGGGACGCGGTCACGCATCTGACAATGAACAGCCCCGAGCGGCTGAATGCACTCAGCGACGAGATGCTGGCAGCGCTGCAAGAGCGGCTCGATGCGCTGGCCGATGACCCCTCCTGCCGCGTCATCACCCTGAGCGGTGCAGGCAAGGCATTTTGCGCTGGCCATGACCTGCGCCAGATGCAGGCACTGCGCCAGAACGAGGACGCAGGGGCCGCCGGTTTCGCTGATCTTTTCGCGCGCTGCACCGATGTAATGCTGAAGATCCAGAGCATGCCGCAACCGGTCATCGCGCAGGTCCACGGCATCGCGACTGCGGCTGGATGCCAACTGGTCGCGACCTGCGACATGGCAGTGGCCGCGCAAGGGACGCGCTTTGGCGTCAACGGAGTGAACATCGGCCTCTTCTGCTCGACCCCTATGGTCGCGCTCAGCCGCAACGTAGCCCCGAAAAAGGCGTTCGAGATGCTGACGACCGGTGATTTCATCGACGCTGCGCGTGCGGAGGAGTTAGGGCTGGTCAACCACGTCGTGGCACCGGAAGCGCTGGAGGCCGAGACGGCGGCGCTGGCCGACCGGATCGCAGCCAAACTGGGCGCTGCGGTGCGAATAGGCAAGCAGGCATTCTACACCCAACTGGCGATGGAGACAGCAGACGCCTACACCTACACTGGCGGCGTGATGGTGCAAAACCTTGCCCTGCGGGACACTGACGAGGGCATGCAGGCCTTTATCGAGAAGCGTGCGCCGGACTGGAAGCAATAACTGTTTCGCGCAACGCGTCAGGCTTTTTCCAAAGCAATTGTCGGAAATCCGACCGGATTTCTATATCTGTCATTCCTCGCTCTCTGGTGAAGGAATGCGCGCATTCTGCGTCGGCAAAACCTTATTTCTCGTCCGGCACATCCCCAGACGGTCCAACTGTTGCGCATACGGCAACGCTGTGTTGCCAAATTGCGTCTAGTAATTCGGGCAGGATTAAGGCACAAATAAGTCATGGCACGATAGGCTGCCCCATTTTGGGTCGCCGCCGGCGGAAGATCCCTCCAGATCAGGCTCTCATCTGATCCCCCTTCTCCCCGCAGCGGCGACCCCAAAATAAATCAAACTAAATCCCCCTCTCCTGACAATGCAATTTGCCGCAGATCAGAGTGACGCCACCTGTTGCGCCGGATCGCCTGCTGGCTTATCTGGCGATCATGGATAACACATTGCACATCATCGGCGGCGGTATGGCTGGATCAGAGGCCGCCTGGCAGGCCGCGAACCTTGGCATCACCGTGGTCATCCACGAAATGCGGCCAAATGTCGGCACCTTTGCCCACCAGACCGGCCTTCTGGGCGAGATGGTCTGCTCCAACTCCTTCCGCTCGGACGACAGCGAACAGAACGCCGTAGGCCTGCTGCATTGGGAAATGCGCGCGGCAAACGGGCTGATCATGCAGACGGCGGAAAAACACCGCTTGCCCGCAGGCGGTGCGCTGGCGGTGGACCGTGATCCCTTCGCGCAGTCGGTGACCGATGCGCTGATGGCGCACCCCAACATCACTGTCGAATATGGCGAGATTACAGCCCTGCCCGACAGCGGCCACTGGATCATCGCCACCGGCCCGCTCACGTCATCCGCTCTGGGCGCGGCCATCGCTGCGCAAACCGGTGCCGAGGCACTGGCGTTTTTCGATGCCATCGCACCAATCGTCTACCATGACAGCATCGACATGAGCAAAGCATGGATGCAGTCACGCTACGACAAGGGCGAGACGGAGGAGGAGCGCACCGCCTACCTCAACTGCCCGATGGACAAGGAGCAATATGAGGCATTCATCGACGCACTGATGGAGGCCGATAAGACCGAGTTTCACGAGGGCGAAACAGCGGGCTATTTTGACGGCTGTCTGCCCATTGAGGTGATGGCGGAGCGTGGGCGCGAGACACTGCGCTTTGGCCCGATGAAGCCCGTGGGCCTGACCAACCCGCATCAGCCGGATGTGAAACCTTACGCCGTGGTGCAGCTGCGCCGCGACAACAAACTGGGCACGCTCTATAATATCGTGGGTTTTCAAACCAAGATGAAGTACGGCGCACAAACGGATGTTTTCAAACGCATTCCTGGATTGGAAAACGCCAGCTTTGCACGTCTGGGCGGCATCCACCGTAACACATTCCTCAACTCCCCCACGCTGCTGGACGGCCAGATGCGGCTGAGGTCAAGGCCCAACATCCGCTTTGCAGGGCAGATCACCGGCGTCGAAGGCTATGTGGAGAGTGCGGCCATGGGCCTGCTGGCGGGACGGCTGGCGGCTGCAGAAATTCTGGGCAGCGTGCTGGACACGCCCCCTGCCACCACAGCCACTGGCGCGCTGATCACCCACATCTCGGGCGGGGCCGAGGCCAAAACCTTCCAGCCGATGAACGTAAATTTCGGGCTTTTCCCGCCTGTTGACGGGCTTAAATCCGGCAGGCGCGGACGCAAGGACCGGTACAAAGCATATACAGACCGCGCCAAAACCGACTGGCAGAGCTGGCTAAGTGCTGGACAAAAGGCCGCACACGCCTAAACTGCCTCAATGACCGAAAAATTTCTGGACCGAATTTACGCAGCGAACGATCAGAGCGAGATCACTGCTCTCTACGATGAATGGTCCGCCAGCTACGAGGCGGAGATCAGCGCAAACGGGTATGCAACGCCCGCTCGCTGCAGCGAGGCGCTTGCAACATACGCAACAGACAAAACCGCGCCTGTGCTGGATTTTGGCTGCGGCACTGGCCTCTCGGGCCTTGCGCTTCGCCTTGCGGGTTTCGAGGTTGTTGACGGCGTAGATCTGTCGCCAGAAATGATAGCGGTCGCAGCAAAAAAAGACACGTATCGCTCTTTGCACACCCTCGCTTCGGGCGATCCTGTGCCGCAAGGCTACGCGCTCATGAGCGCGGTGGGTTCGATTGGCCCTGGAGCAGCGCCGATCAATGTAATCGACACCTTGCTTCACGCGCTGCAACCCGGTGGCAAGCTGGTCTTTTCGCTCAACGAACGGGCACTTGCCGGGCCGGGCAACACCGGCATGCTGAATGAATGGCTGGATTGCGGCGCTGCGCGCCTGCTTTTCGTCGAAAGCGGGCCCCACCTGCCAGCAATGGATTTGAAAGCCACCGTTTACGTCGTTGAAAAATCTTGATTTTCAAAACACGATTTGCCCCATCACCTACAGGTCCCCTACACCTCGGTCATGCATATTCTGCGCTGCTGGCGTTTGATATGGCACAGGCAGCGGATGGCGTTTTCACCCTGCGGATCGAAGACATAGACCAATCCCGCGCCCGTCCCGAGTGGGAGGCCCAGATCTACGACGATCTGGCGTGGCTGGGCATCTGGTGGCCCCAACCCGTCATGCGTCAGTCAGAGCGCCTGAGTGTCTACACGGCGGCATTGGATGATCTATGGCGCCGCGGCCTGTTGTATGAATGCACCTGTACCCGCGCCGACATCGCCGCCGCCACGACCGCACCGCAGGAAGGTGCACCGCTTCTGGGGCCGGACGGAGTGGTCTATCCCGGCACCTGCCGCCCGGAGCACGCTCACACGCCCGCCACCCCGCGTCCGACCGATGCGGCCCTGCGCCTGAACATGGCCGAGGCGCTGCGCCAGACCGGATACATCGGCGCGGAAAACACACCATTGGTTTTCGAGGAGGCCTGTCATCCCGACCATCGCGGTAGGGTCTGCGCCACAGGGCAGGATCTGCTGCGTGATGTGGGGGACATAGTGCTGGCACGGCGCGATATGGGGACATCCTACCATCTGTCCGTCGTGCTGGATGATGCGGCACAAGGCATAACAAACGTGGTGCGCGGCGCCGATCTGTTCGAGGCAACACTGATCCACGTGGTGCTGCAAAAACTCTTGGCCCTGCCCACACCACTCTATCACCACCACCGGCTGATCCGCGACGACACCGGCAAGAGGCTGGCCAAGCGCGATGATGCCCGGGCAATTTCGTTGTTTCGCAGCGAAGGCCTGACGCCAGTTGATATCCGTTCAATCGTAGGGCTTTAGAAGACGACCCTAATCCTTTGAGACAAGCTCTGTTTCGCCCGAGAGCGTCACGCCTGTGTAAAAACAGCTGCGCCGCCCAGTGTGACAGGCCGGTCCCACCTGCGCCACCTGCATCAACAGGCAGTCGCGGTCGCAATCCACCCGCATCTCCACCAGCGTCTGCACATGGCCCGAGGTGGCGCCTTTCGCCCAGAACTCCTGCCGCGAGCGGCTCCAGTAGGTCACCTGCCCGCTGGCCAGTGTACGCATGATGCTGTCGGCGTTCATCCACGCCATCATGAGGATCTCGCCAGTCTCGTGGTCCTGCGCGATGGCAGGGATCAGCCCTGCATCGTTATAGGTCAGGGTTGCGGGGTCAAATGCCATGGCGAAGCCTCTCAAAAGTTTTTGCATCCTGTGTCTATCGGCTTATGTAGAGGGCAGATAAAGGAAATGCCATGTCCAACGACAGCGATTTGATCAAGCTTTACTCCGGCCGTATTCTGGCGCTCGCAGCAGATATTCCGCATTTGGGGCGGCTTGATGCGCCGGATGCCACCGTCACGCGCCGCTCACCCCTGTGTGGGTCCAGCGTGACAGTCGATGTGCGGGTGATGGACGGGCGGCTTGCCGCATTAGGTCAGGACGTGAAGGCCTGCGCGCTGGGTCAAGCCGCAGCAGCGGTAACAGGTGCCGCGGCCGAGGGGGCGACGCTGGACCAGATCCGTCACGGCAGAGACCAGCTGAAAGCGATGCTCAAAGGTTCTGGCGTGGTGCCGGATGCGCCGTTTGACGGATTCGAGGTTCTGACACCCGCGGTCGACTACAAGAACCGGCACGCGTCTATCTTGCTGAGCATTGAAGCGCTCGCCGAGGCAATGACCGCCGCGCAACAGGACGCTTAACCAACACACCAATCACCCTGCCAAAAAAACGCCGCACATCCGGGACAGGATGGCGGCGCAAGGAAAAGCGTCTTTCACGGGGACCCGTGGGCACGGTACGGGGAAGGCAATCCCCCGAAAACATCACGAACAGGCAGGAAGTGATGTCATAGGCGCATCAATTTGGGACAAATGCGCCTGAAAACCGGCCCTGGCATGAAAGCGCAGGCAGAAAATCAAACAAGCGAGGGTAGATGCAAACCGACCACCAACATGACAATCAATGCCGCGGCCCCTGCTGCATCTTGCATCAGCGTATCTTGTGAACGCGCTGCGATGGCTTTGACTGTGTGATAGAAGGTCATTGTATCTCTCCGTTCTTGTTGCTCCTTTGTTCTCATATCTAGAACGCCCTGTAAAGAACTTTATGAGAACATTAGTGAACTTTTTGGAACATCGCGTCGTGAGTTTACCTAACCAACTGAAATTAAACGGATCGCTTCATCCTGCCGCATCAGCCACAAGAGAAGGCGCGCGGCGCGGCCCCTGTCGCTCTGCAAAGTCGGGTCACTGGTCAGCAGCGCGCGGACGTCAGATTGGGCCACAGCCATCAGTCCTGCCTGTTTTTCCAGATCTGCCACCTTGAACCGCGGTACACCCGATTGCGCGGTGCCGATCAGATCGCCTGTGCCGCGAATCTTCAGATCCGTCTCAGCGATGACAAACCCGTCCTCCGTTTCGCGTAGCACCTCCAACCGCTGGCGGCCTGTGTCGGTCAACGGGTTCTGGTACATCAACAAACAGCTCGACGCGGCAGACCCCCGCCCCACGCGGCCCCGCAGCTGGTGCAGCTGTGCGAGGCCAAAGCTCTCCGCGCGCTCGATCACCATGATCGACGCGTTAGGCACATCCACCCCCACCTCGATCACAGTCGTCGCCACCAGCAGCTTTGTCTCACCGCGCTGGAAGGCCAGCATGGCCGCGTCCTTGTCCGCCAGAGGCATCTGCCCATGAACGAGCCCCACGACACCCTCGCCCAGAACCGCGCGCAAGCGTTTGAAACGCGCCTCGGCGGAGGTCAGATCGCTGACCTCGCTTTCCTCCACCAGCGGGCAGACCCAGTAGCATTGCCGCCCGTCGGCGATGACAGCCCGCAAACGGTCGATCACCTGATCATAGCGCTCGGTGCTGATCAGCACGGTCTGGATCGGCTTGCGACCGGGCGGTTTTTCATCCAGCACGCTCACGTCCATATCGCCGTATTGCGCCAGCGCCAGACTGCGCGGGATGGGTGTAGCTGTCATCACCAGCACATCCGCCTGACGGCCTTTGCGCCCAAGCTCAAGCCGCTGGCGCACCCCGAAACGGTGCTGCTCGTCCACCACCGCAAGGCGCAGATCGTGGAAGACGACACTCTGCTGGAACACCGCGTGGGTGCCCACGAGGATGTGGATGTCTCCACGCTCAAGAGCGGCGAGCTTTGCCACCCGCTCGGCTCCCTTGTCGCGGCCCGTGAGGATCTCCAGCACAACGCCTGCGCTCTCGGCCAACGGGCGCAGACCCTGTAAATGCTGCCGCGCCAGAATCTCGGTCGGGGCCATCAGCACGCCCTGCCCGCCCGATTCCACCGCCGCCAGCAACGCCATAAACGCGACCAGAGTCTTGCCCGCGCCCACATCCCCCTGAAGGAGACGGTTCATCCGCTGCTCGCTCTCCATATCTGCTATGATTTCCGCGATGGCCCGGCTCTGCGCGCCGGTGGGGCTGTATGGAAGGTCCGCCAGCACCCTGGCCTGCAATTTACCCGTCGCGCGGGCCGCACGGCCCTTCTTGCGCCGCTCTACCTGACGCGCCAGCGCGAGGGTGATCTGGTGGGCGAACAGTTCGTCATAGGCGAGCCTTTCGCGCGGAGCGGCTGTCGCAGAGATGTCGCGCAGGGTTTCGGGATTGTGCGCGGCATCAAGGGCGCTAGCGAAATCCGGCCAGCCCGCCCTGGCCTTCTGGCCCGGATCAACCCACTCCCCCATCTGCGGCACCAACGCCAAAGCACCGCGCGTGGCTTTGAACATCAGCTTTTGTGTGATCCCGTGCGCCAGCGGATAGACCGGCTCAAACTGCGGTATGCTGTCAGCCTCCGCCTCGGGCACGGTAAAATCAGGGTGAACCATCTGCGGGATGCCATCAAACAGCTCGACCCGCCCCGAGACGATCCTGCGGCTGCCCTCGGGCAGCTGCTGCTCCCAGTAATTTCCACGCGCATGAAAAAACACCAACTGGAAGGTCGTCTGCGCATCCTCCACATGGATGCGATAGGCACCGCCCTTGCTGCGCGGCGCCATATGCTTGCCGATGGTGACGGCCACGGTCAGCGTGGTCGGGAACGGCGCACCCTGGACAGTTGGGATCAGCCGCCGGTCAATGCCCGAGTGGGGCAAGGTGAACAACAGATCACGCGGGGCAACGACCCCCAGCCCAGTGAAATGCTGCGCCGTCTTAGGACCAATACCCGCCAGCGAATCAAGCCCGGAGAACAGCGGAAACAGGACTTCGGGCCGTGTACTCATAGATCTGCGATCAGGGCCAGCCAGCCGTCTTCATCCAGTGTTTCAATCCCCAGCTCGGCAGCTTTCTTGGCCTTGGAGCCCGCCCCCGGACCTGCCACCAGGATATCCGTCTTCGCACTGACCGAACCCGAGACTTTGGCCCCCAGCCGCTCGGCCTTGGCCTTGGCCTCTGCACGCGTCATTTTTTCCAGCGTGCCGGTGAACACCACCGTTTTGCCCGCCACGGGCGAGCCTGTCGTGTCAGCGCGCACGGCCTCTTGCACGTCCAGTTGGCGCACCAGCCGATTGATCGATGCGCGTTCAGCCTCCTGTGCGAAGGCCCCCACAAGCGATCCGGCCATCACAGCGCCCATGCCGTCAATGCCCACCAGATCCTCCCACGCCGGGCCTTCACGGTCCCTGGCCGAGTCCATAGCCTGCGCCAGCGCGTCCCAATTCCCGTAATGCAGCGCGATCATATTCGACGCCGCCTCACCCACATGCCGGATGCCAAGACCGAAGAGCAGCCGTGCCAACGGGATCTTGCGCTTGTCCTCGATCGCCGCAAACAGCGCATTGGCAGATTTCTCACCCCAGCCTTCGCGGTTTTTCAACTGCTGAATGCCGCTGCCGTAGCGCTCTTGCAACGTGAAGATGTCCGCAGGCTCGGCGATCCAACCGTCGGTGTAGAACTGCTCGACCTGTTTGGCCCCCATGCCGTCAATGTCGAACGCCGCGCGGGAGACAAAATGTTTCATTTTCTCAACAGCCTGCGCGGGGCAGATCAGCCCGCCGGTGCAGCGGCGGACTGCATCGCCCTCCTCGCGCACCGCATCGCTACCGCATTGTGGGCACACTTGGGGGAACTCGAACGGCTCCGCACCTTCGGGGCGTTTGCCTATGTCCACATCCGCAACTTTCGGGATCACATCACCCGCGCGGTAGACCTGCACCAGATCGCCTACGCGGATATCCTTACCGTCGCGGATCACCTGCCCCTTGCTGTCCAGCCCCTTGATGTAATCCTCGTTGTGGAGCGTGGCATTGGAAACAACCACACCGCCCACCGTCACTGGCGCCAGCCGCGCCACAGGGCTGAGCGCACCGGTCCGGCCCACCTGAATGTCGATGCCTTCCAAGGTCGTCCACGCGAGTTCAGCCGGAAATTTATGCGCGATAGCCCATCGCGGCGTGGTCGAGCGGAAGCCGAGCCGGTCTTGCAGCGCAAGATCGTTCACCTTGTAGACGACACCGTCAATGTCATAGCCTAGGCTAGCACGCTGAGCCTCGATCATGCTGTAATGGGTGACCATCTCAGCCGGCCCCGCACACAGGCGCGTTAGCGGATTGGTCGAAAACCCCAGCTTGTCGAGCCTGTCAATCGCTTCGAACTGTGTCCGTCCCAGCGGAGCGGAGATGCTGCCCCACGCGTAGGCAAAAAATCTCAACGGCCGCGACCTTGTGATCTCTGCATCAAGCTGTCGTAGCGATCCGGCTGCGGCATTGCGCGGATTGGCAAACGTCTTGCCGCCACGTGCCAGCTGACCAGCGTTGAGTGCCGCAAAGTCGGCATGGCTCATATAAACTTCGCCGCGGACCTCCAGAACATCGGGCGCACCTTCAAGCTGATGGGGAATGTCGGTGATGGTACGGGCGTTGACGGTTACGTTTTCGCCCACAGATCCGTCGCCGCGTGTCGCGGCCTGCACCAGCACACCCTTCTCGTACCGCAGCGAAAGAGACAGGCCATCAATCTTTGGCTCGGCGGTATAGTCCAAAGGTGCATCCGCCCCCAGCCCGAGGTATTTGCGAATCGAGATGTCAAACTCCTGCACATCCTCATCCGAAAACGCATTCGCCAGCGAGAGCATTGCAATGGTATGGGTGATCTTACCAAAACCGCCAGCGACCGGCGCGCCGATCTGATCACTGGGACTGTCCTTGCGTTTAAGCTGTGGAAAGCGCGCCTCAATCTGCGCATTGAGGCGTTTGAGGTGGTCATACTCCCCGTCTGAAATCTTCGGCGCGTCCTCGGTGTGGTACGCACGGTTCGCCTCGCCCAGCGTCAACGCGAGCGCTTCCAGTACCACCTTTGCCCTATCCTCGGAGAGTGCCTCAATATCCAGATCGGAGAATTCAGTTTTGGAAGTCACGAAAAACCTGCCCGCGGGTTGCCACCTTATCCTGTCGTAGATAGGCCGCGACCCTTGGCAGGTCTAGCGCTTTAACAGCGTCATCGTTCTTTCAGGCGCTCGCGGCGATGCCCATCTCGGCCGAAGCCGGATCGCGCAGCACATAACCACGGCCCCAGACGGTTTCGATATAATTTGCCCCACCTGTCGCAACGCTTAGTTTCTTGCGCAGCTTGCAGATGAAAACGTCGATGATTTTAAGCTCCGGCTCGTCCATACCACCGTAGAGATGATTCAAGAACATTTCCTTGGTCAGCGTCGTGCCCTTGCGCAGGCTCAAAAGCTCCAGCATCTGGTATTCTTTCCCGGTAAGATGCACGGGCTTGCTTTCCACACTAACTGTCTTGGCATCCAGATTGACTGAAACCAACCCTGTGTTAATGACCGATTGCGAATGCCCTTTGGAGCGGCGGATGATTGCGTGGATACGGGCCACCAGTTCTTCGCGGTGGAACGGCTTTGTCAGGTAATCGTCGGCGCCAAACCCGAAGCCCCGTATCTTGTTTTCCGTATCATCGGCACCTGACAGAATCAAAATAGGTGTTTCAATCCGGCTCAACCTCAACTGGCGCAGCACTTCATGGCCGTTCATATCCGGCAAGTCGAGATCGAGCAGAATAATGTCATAATCATACAATTTCGCCAGATCGATCCCCTCTTCCCCAAGGTCCGTCGCATAGACGTTCAGGTTGGCATGGGTCAGCATAAGTTCAATGCTTTTCGAGGTTGTGGGGTCATCTTCGACGAGCAGTACACGCATATTCATTCATCTCCACGGCAATAAAATATCGATCTGGAATTAATCGTGAACAAAAAAGGTTAACCACTGGTAAACTTAGGCCAGTTAAACACACAACAACTTAAGGTTGTCTATATTTTTGTAACATCGTGGTTTTCAGCCCACTCTCCCCGTGGGTAGACACAGCGCGGACCCACTCCATGAATTCATCCTCGCTCAACCCGTAGCGGCTCAAAGCCTCGTCTTTGCTGATCAATCCGTAGATCACACCACGCACCACAGCCGCCTTTCGCGACGCAACCCAACGTCGTGTGGTGGCCGCAGGCAAATCCGCTTGCGTCATTTTTGACCCGTCCGCGAGTGTAACGGCACGGGGACCATCGACTTTTTTGAGATACATAACACAACACCGTCATCATTATTGCGCCCATCCTTGGCGGCTACCTCTTAAAGACATGTGAAGTCCCCCCCTTGTGAATAGGTCGCATTTTCCTATATTAAATTGGAAATTCACCATGACAGATTGACGTTTTATGCCCCTTGACCGTACCCCGCCGTTCAATTCTCTCGGCTTTGCAAAGGCTCCGGCCGACACGCGCGTGGTTGTCGCCATGTCCGGTGGCGTTGACAGCTCCGTTGTCGCAGCGATGCTGGCCGAGGAAGGCTATGACGTTGTCGGCGTGACGCTCCAGCTTTACGACCATGGAGCGGCGCTGGCGAAAAAGGGGGCCTGCTGTGCGGGCATCGACATCCATGATGCGCGTCGCGTGGCCGAGGATATGGGCTTTCCGCATTACGTTCTAGACTATGAAAACGTGTTCAAGGACGCCGTGATTGATGAATTTGCCGACAGCTATCTGGGCGGTGCAACGCCTGTGCCTTGCATCCGCTGCAACGAACGGGTGAAGTTCAAGGACCTGCTGGAGACCGCCAAGGATCTGGAAGCCGACTGCATGGCCACCGGCCACTATATCCAGCGTTTGATGGGCGAAAACGGTCCCGAGTTGCACGCCGCTGCCGACGCCAACCGCGACCAGAGCTATTTTCTGTTCTCCACCACGCCCGAGCAGTTGGCCTATCTGCGCTTTCCACTGGGCCATCTGCCGTCCAAGGATGCCACCCGCGCGCTGGCCGAAAAATACGGGCTTCGCGTGGCCAACAAGCCTGACAGCATGGACATCTGCTTTGTTCCCGATGGAGATTATGCCAGCGTTATCAGAAAGTTGCGGCCCGAAGCTGCGGCACCTGGAAACATCGTCGACACCGCAGGGAATGTGCTTGCCGCCCATGACGGCGTGATCAACTACACCATCGGACAGCGGCGCGGTCTCGGCATCGGCGGTCTGGCAGAGCCGCTTTACGTTGTCCGGCTGGACGCGGATCGGCGCGAGGTTGTGGTAGGCCCAAAGCATATGCTGGCCACCCGCACTGTGCCGATCAAGGAGATCAACTGGCTGGGTGATGCGCCCTTCACCTCACGCGAAGAATGGCATGTGGCCGTACGTGTCCGCTCGACCCGTCCGCCGGTGGATGCGGTGCTGCGGCCCCTCTCAGATACAACGGCCGAAGTTGAACTACTTGTTGCAGAAGAAGGCGTAAGTCCCGGTCAGGCTTGTGTTTTCTATGATCCCGACAGCAGCCGCATCTTCGGTGGCGGATGGATTTACCGCGGCTGAAGACCGTCCAACACAGCGCGGGCGGCGCGCAGGCCCGGTGCCTCGCCGCCCTGTCCCAGCCGCTGCATGGTCAGGGCCATCGCGCCGCGCTGAGGTTCAGGATTTTTCAAAACATTCGACACGGCCTGCGCGATGCCCTCAGGCTGACAGGCCTTGCCGATAAACTCCGGCACCGCGCGCGTCTCTGACACCAGATTGACCAGCGTCACGGTATCCACCAGCAGCATCCGGCCAATAATGAACCGGCTCAGCGGGCTCATGTCGTAGGCAATCACCATCGGCGTCTCGGCCGCAGCGAGCTCCAGAGAGACGGTGCCGGAAGCGGCAACCGCCACGTCAGCGGCACGGAATGCTGCGCGCTTTTCCGTCATCGCGGCGTCATAGGGCTGCCAGCGCGGGTCAAGCACGGTGGTATCAGGCCAGTCGGCGGTCAAATGCAACACCGCATCAGCCACAGGGGCCGCGGCGGGCACAACAATCTGCATCTCGGGATGCACTGCCTTTACGCGCTTCACCGCCTCGCCGAACCGCGCGCCCAGTCGCGCAACCTCCGAGCGGCGCGAGCCCGGCAGTACCATCAGCACAGGTGCGCCGCCGATGCCATGGGCCGCGCGGAACGCCTGCGCATCCGCAGCACTTGCCACCGGCTCCGCCACCACCGGGTGGCCCACAAAATCGCAGCGCATGCCTGCGGCCTGCATCAACGGCGGCTCGAACGGCAGCAGGGCCAGCACCTGATCAATATGGCGCGCCATCTTCGCGGCGCGGCCCGGACGCCATGCCCAGACGGTCGGCGCGACGTAGTGGATTGTGCGGATATCGCTGCGCGCTTTGACCAATTTTGCCACCCGCAGTGAAAAATCGGGGCTGTCGATGCTAATCAGCACATCAGGGCGCATCGCCACCACCGCCTCCGCCGTCTGTGCGATCCGGCGCTTCAGGTGGCGGTATTTCGGCAGGATCTCGGCCAACCCCATCACGCTCAACTCGGCCATGTCAAAGCGGCTGACCAGCCCCTCGGCCTGCATTTGCGGGCCGCCTATGCCTTCGAATTCGACATCAGGGCGCAAGGACTTCAGCCCCGCCATCAGTGCGCCGCCCAGCTTGTCGCCCGACGGCTCACCGGCAAGGATGAAAACGCGCAGGACGCTCATTCGCCTGTGCGCGCCCAGAAAACCAGCCCGAGCGCATCCGCACGCGCGGCGCAGTCCTGTGCATGCAGGACCAGCACATCACCCGCATCCACCACAACCCCGCGCAGGCCTGCGCGGTGTGCGGCGTCCATTGTATCGGGGCCAACGGTGGGCAGGTCGATCTTGCGGGTCTGGCCGGCTTTGGGGCCTTTGAACAGGATACCGCCTTGAGCGTTCTTCACACCCTCCAGCATGGCATCGGTGCCCTTCGCATCCTCCATCGCCACAACCCGTCCCTGTGACACCACACAAGCTTGCCCGACGTCCTGTGGTGACATCTTCAGGATGTGATCCGCGGCAACTTTGGCATCGCTGCGCATCTGTGCATCTGGCCACGCCGTGCCATATACGCCGCCCTGTGCCAGTAGACCGGGCGCCGCCTCGTGGGCGCCCAGAACCTCGAAACCGGTTTTCTCGAACAGCCCGAGCACCACGCGCAGCGCGCCGTCGTCACCGGCCTGTAAAGCCTCCATGAACAGCGGCACCAGCGGCGCTGTCTCGGCATCGAGCTTGGTGGGGTCCAGCGTCGGCCGGTCCAGACCGCCCGCAAAGCAGACCTGGGTCACGCCGCGTTTGCCCAAGTCGAGCAGCAACGAGCCGAGCGTCTCCAGCCGGTAGGTCAGATCCGCCTCCAGCCCCTGCAACGCCACGCCCTCATAGCCGCAGATCAGCGGCGGGGTGCCCCGCGCAGCAGCGACCAATGCAGGCAGATCGCCACGCCCTGCAACCAGCGCCAGCGTCATTTCGGCGTCAGAAAGTGCCGGCCGCTATCAGCCAGCACAAACTCCACGATTTCGCGAACATAAGCGCTTTCGGTCTCGGCACCCAGCCGCTCTGCACGGTCGTGGAATGTACCCTCGCCCTGCGCCAGCATCTGGAAGGCCGCGCGCAAGGCCGTGATATCACCACGCGACACGCCGCGGCGTTTCAGCCCGACCAGATTGAGCCCGTCGAGATGTCCGCGCGGCGCCTGCACCAGACCGTAAGGAATGACATCATTGGTCACCATGGTCACAGCACCGATGATTGCTCCGCGCCCGATGCGGACCCATTGGTGGATGCCCGACAGCCCGCCGATAATCACCTCATCCTCGATCACGCAGTGGCCCGCGACAGCCGCGTTGTTCACCACCACCACGTTGTTGCCGACGATCGCATCATGGGCGATGTGACAGCCGGCCATAAAGAGGTTATCATCACCAACACGGGTGATGCCGCCGCCGCCTTCAGTGCCACAGTTCATGGTCACATGCTCGCGGATGCGGTTGCGCTTGCCGATGTCCAGACGGCTGGCCTCGCCCTTGAATTTCAGATCCTGCGGGATTTCGCCAATCACCGCAAAAGGAAAGATCACAGTGCCCTCGCCCACAGTTGTCTCGCCGGTGACAACCACATGGGATTTCAGCACAACGCCCGCGCCCAGCACCACCTGCGGGCCTACCACACACAGCGGGCCGACAGTCGCACTAGGGTCAATCTGCGCGCCCTTCTCGATCACCGCGCTGGGATGAATGGCCATTACGCGTCCGCCTTTGGCAGATCAAGCATGGCCATAAACTCGGCCTCTGCCGCCATTTCACCCTCGACTGTCGCCACGCCCGAGAACTTCCAGATCTTGCCGCCAGGCTTGCCGCGCACTGTCTTCACATCCATGCGCAGCACATCCCCCGGAATAACCTTCCGGCGGAATTTGCAGTTATCAATCGACATGAAATAGATCAGCATATCACGGTCCAGCTGGTCGAGCGCCACGCCGATCATCACACCGGCAGTCTGCGCCATCGCCTCGACAATCGTGACCCCCGGCATGATCGGCGTGCCCGGAAAATGGCCCTGAAAATGTGGCTCGTTCATGGAAACGTTCTTGTAGCCTACAGCGGATTGGGTGCCGTCGATCTCTTCCACCTTGTCCACCAGCAGGAAGGGATAGCGGTGCGGCAGGATACGCTGGATGATCTGGATATCGGCGCGCTTGAGGTCTTGTGTCATGGAGGGTCCTTTCGGGATCTTTTGCACCACAGCTAGCAACTGCGCCTGCGCGGAGCAAGCCGCGCGCTGGTTGGTCAGTCCTGGGCGGGTGCCGGTTGTGGTCGGTCAGGCACGACAGGCGTCGTGGCCCCCGCACCCAATGTCTCGTTCAGCCGCGTGACTGCTTCGGCGGTGATGTCGCTGCTGTTGGCACTGATGAACACCGTCCGCCGCTCCAGCACCACGGAGGCGCCAAGCTCCTGCATGAGCACTTCCAGAACGGGACCGGCCGCATTCAAGAAGACTTCGCGCTCGGAATCCAGCTGGGCGTTCAGCGCACGCGACTTGGCCGCCTGCGCCTGACGCGTTTCCTGCACCCGCGTGTCAAACGCATCAGCCAGAGGACGGAAGGCCTCGGGGGTCATGGTGGCGCGCATATCGGTCAGTTCCTGCTCCGCCTCGGCCAACTCAGCCTCAATGCGGCGGTTCTCTGCCACCAGATCATTCCCGGCGGCTTCGACTTCCGCTGCAACGCGCTTGCCAAAGTCGCTTGCGAGGAACAACCTTTCACTGTCGATGGTGAGCACAAGTCCCTGCTGCAAGCCCGTCGTCTGCGCGGTCAACGGGGCTGAAAACATCAGCCCCATTGCCAGAACAGCGAAAGCAAGCACGCGGCGCATAACCTAGAACTGCGTCTGGAAGGTCACTTCGAACTTCTGCTCGCGGTCATAATCTTCTTTTTTGATCGCGTCAGAGACGTTGAACTGCAATGGCCCCACAGGCGTGTCCCAGAAGATCGAAACACCGACGACATGCCGGAACGATCCGCTTTCGCCACTCACCGTGCTGCCGCCCAGAACGGCGTCGGACAGATCCCAAAGGTTGCCAACATCGTAGAAGACACCGCCACTGACGCCGTATTCCTCTGGCAGGCCCAGCGGGAATGCCGCTTCGAGCCGCCCTACGAGATACATGTTACCGCCCAGCGTGTCGCCTTCGGTGGCTCCCGTATCGCGCGGGCCGATGCCACCCGCCTCAAACCCGCGAAGCTGCGCAGGCGTCAGGATAAAGCGGTCAATGGTGCGGCTTGTCCCGCCATTCCACGCGATTGCACCACCCTCGACAGTGGCGCGCAACGTCAGCTCTTCGTTGAAGAACTTCTTCTCCCCGATAGCTTTGGCTACGGTGCGGACGTATTTCTGATCTCCGCCAATGCCCGCGTAGTCCTGACTGAAGCGGAACAGAACGCCTGCATTCGGGTCCAGCCCTGTGCGGCGTGTGTCATAGCTGTATTCATACCCGATCGACGATGTAAGCAAATCTCCGGCAGCGATCTCGCCCGCGATGATACTGCCATGGAAGGTAGTTCCGTCAGCTCTGAGATCGCGTGAAATCATCTCGGTCTGCTCGGCGGTGTAGCGCAGTTGCAAGCGTCCGTTTTCGCTGACCGGGAACGTCAGGCTTGGCCTGAATTTGATGTTCTCGCTGTCGAAAGTATAGATCGACGAGCGCTCGGAGTAATCAAGCTCGAGCCCGAAAGCCACATCGCGGCCCAGAAGGGAAGGCTCGATGAAAGACAGCCCGTAGCGGCGCGCGTCAGAAGCTGTTGATACTGCCAGATTGAGCTTTTGCCCACGTCCGAGAAAGTTCTGCTCGGAGAAGCTGATCGCGACACCGGGACCATCCGTGCTGGAATAGGACCCCCCGAAGTTGAGCGCGCCGGTGGGTTGTTCGACCACATCAACGTCAACGATAACCTGCTCGGGCGAGGAACCCTCGCGGGTGCTGACCTCGGCCGTCTCGAAATAGCCCAATGCGCGGATACGCTCTGCGGCAGCGCGGATTTCGCGCGGGTTGAAGGGATCCCCCTCCACACTGTCAAACTGGCCACGGACCACGCGGTCCAGCGTGGTTGTGTTGCCTTCGATGTCAATCCGCTCGACAAAGATGCGCTCGCCGCGCGACAGGATGTATTCGACATCCAGCGTCAGATCACGGTCATTGCGGGTCACGCGTGGTTCCACGCGCAGGAAATCCACGCCGTCCCGGATTGCCTGGGTTTCCAGCCGGGCAATATCCGCCTCGACCAGCGTGGGCGAATAGACAACGCCCGGCTTGACCTTGATCAGACTGGAATAGGCGTCACCGTCCACATTGGGCATCTCGGATGTAACGGAAACCTGGCCGAACTTAAATTGTTGGCCTTCCTGCACATTGAAGCCGACGAAATAGCCATCACGCTCCTGCGTCAGTTGGGCGTTCACGGAGTTGACCCGCATGTCCACATAGCCGCGCGAGAAGTAGAAATCACGCAGGACCTGTTTGTCGAATTCGATCCGGTCCTCCACAAAAGTATCGCGGCGCACCAGACGGCGGAACAGACCCGCCTGTTTGGTACCAAGCACACGGCGCAAACGGCGGTCCGAAAACTGGCGGTTGCCGACAAAGCTCAAACGCTCGATCTCGACGTTGTCGCCCTCGAAGATTTCAAAGACCAGATCCACACGGTTCTGGTTGCGTTTGATTACCTTGGGCTGCACACGTGCTGCCAGACGGCCATCGTTTGAATACGCTTCCGCGATCGCGTTGGCGTCTTTCTCGGCCTGCGTGGGGTTGAACACGCGGCGCGAGGTGGAGCCGATGACAGCTTCCAGTGCTTCATCCTTGATCCGCTGGTTGCCCTCAAAGGAAATCCGGTTGATCGTCGGCAGCTCGACCACAGTGATGTTCAGTGTATTTCCCTGCGGCGAAATTGCGACACTTTCGAACAGACCCGAATTATTCAGACGCTGGTAGGCGTCGTTCAGCTCGCCCGCAGTGATCGGACGGCCGGGCACGATTCCGGCCTGTGACAGGATCGCACTGGTACCGATGCGCTGGTTCCCGTCGATCTGGACCGAATTGAACTGGTACTGCTGCGCCGAAACCTGCGCGGCGGGAGCTACCCAAGCGGTTGTGATTAATAGAGAAAACGCCAGCCCTTTTAGGCCAGACGAATAAATGCTGTGCTGCTCGAACGCGCCGGATGCACGTTTGTTTGACCCCAGGTTCATGGTTGTTACCCAATTTTTATTACACCGTTAGACATTGAGTACCTGCAGGGGCCGTACTTGTCAAAACCAAGGGGCGCTTTTGAAACGAAAAAGGCCTGCGCAATGCGCAGACCTGTCGTTGGTCCTTCGGTGGGCGCAGTTGCCTATTGCAGACTCCAAAGAAACGCACCTGAGCAGAGCGCGAAGATCATCGTGCAGAGATAAAGCATCCGATCCCAGTTGAGATCAAAAAGAACGCTGAGCCCCCGGTAGCCTTTTGTTATCGTCGACATGGGACACTCCTCGCTTCTATGTCCTTCGAATTGAGAGGACCATCGCAAAGGAATGTGGCAAATCAGGGCTGCAAATAAGGCAAAAGCAAGGCATCAGCCCTGCTTTTGCACTTAGACCGGTGTGTTCTGCTCCCGCTCAGGGGCAGAAGAGATCATTGAACAGGGCAAACAGCATCAGACCCAAAACCAGCGAAATGCCAATTGTCATCAGGATGCGGAGCGCCTTGTCGCTTGGTGGTTTACCGGCGACAGCCTCATAGGCGTAGAACATCAGGTGCCCCCCATCCAGGGCCGGCACGGGAAACAGGTTCAGCAGACCCACTGCTGTGCTGAGCACGGCGATAAAGTTGATAAAGCTCATAGCGCCCTGACTGGCCATAGCGCCCGAAACCTTTGCAATTCCCACCGGGCCAGACATGTTGCAGCTGCTGATCGCGCCCGTCACCATGTGCCACAACCCCGAGATAGAGCCGGTGATGATCCGCCATGTGCCGGCAAAGCCACTCTCGATGGCCTCGATCAATCCGGGCGTCTCGGTCGCGGGGGTAATCGCACCGGCGCTCGAAATGCCGATCCGCAGCACGTTTGCAAAACCGCCATCTGGCTGCGGCTCGTCCGTGGATTTCGGCACCAGAGTGAATTTCAGCATCTCGCCATCACGCCAGACATCCAGCAGCAGCGGCCGCCCTTCGGAGCTCTCAACCGCTTCCTTCAACTGCTGGAAAGCAAAGGCAGGCTCGCCGTCGATGCCCGTGATCACATCACCGCTGGCCAGTCCGGCCTCAAGCGCTGCAGTCTGTGGCCCGACACCACCCACAAGCGCTGGCAGCGGATAGGGGCCGGGCACAGTCAAAGTGACGCCGTTGCGCAGGACAGTGTAATCCAGCACAGGCTCCAGCGGCAGCGCGTCCAAATACGCGCGGTACGTGGCGCCTTGGGTGCTGTCAGGCATGGGACGGCCCGCTATGGCCTGAATGACATCGCCCTGCTCCAGCCCTTCCACCTGCTGTGGCAGTGGCTTGACCGCGTCGACGGTCAGTGGGTCGCGCACCGTGCCGAGGCTCATGGCGATGGCGGTGAAAATGATGATGGACAGCGCAAAGTTGAAAACAGGGCCGGCGACAACGGTCAGTGCCCGCGCCCAGAGGGGCGCGCCGTGCATGGTCGCGCGTAAGGCTTGCGGATCGGTGGCAACACCGGCCATCGCCTCCTCGTCTTTGCCTGACGCCGCATTGGCATCGCCTGCAAATTTCACATAGCCACCGAATGGCAGTGCCGCAATCTGCCACTTGGTGCCGTGTTTGTCGAACCTCGAGAACAGAACCGGCCCGAAACCCAGCGAGAAAACATCCGCCTTGATCCCGCACCAGCGGCCGACAATGTAATGGCCGTATTCATGGATCGCGACGATCACCGAAAGAGCGATGATGAACGCGGCCACGGTCCAGACAAACCCGCCGAACTGCGGAACTAAAGTTGTGAAATCCAATGCTCTACCCGTTTCTTTTCTATTATCTTTGGTGGATGATAGCCCGCGCGGCCTCTCGTGCCAGATGGTCCGTGTAAAGCACGTTATCAAGTGTCATCTTGTCATCAATGTGGCCGCCACGGGCGTCCATCTGCTCCAAAACCTGCGACACAACGTCCGACATTTGCGTGAATTTCAGCTGTCCGGCAATGAACCCGTCCAGCGCGGTTTCCTTGGCTGCGTTGAACACTGCTCCGCTCAATCCCCCACGCGCCATCACCTCGCGCGCGATGCGCAGGGCGGGCCAGCGGGTATCGCACGGGGCGCGAAACTCGAATGTACCAATGGCGGCAAGGTCCAGCCGCTCAACCGGCAGCTGGCGGCGCGCGGGATGGTGCAGCGCATAGCCTATGGCATGGCGCATGTCCGGCGGGCCGACATGCGCCATCAACGCACCGTCGTTGAAACCGACAAGCGCGTGGATCAGGCTCTGCGGATGGATCAACACCTCGATCTGGGCGGGATCTACGCCAAAAAACTCCCGCGTTTCAATAACCTCCATCGCCTTATTGAACATCGAGGCGGAATCGATCGTGATCCGCTGCCCCATGTCCCAATTCGGATGGCTCGACGCCTGATCCAGCGTGGCATTGGCCAGATCCTCCAGCGGCCAGTCGCGGAATGCGCCGCCTGAGGCGGTGATTATGATCCGCTCAACCGCGGCCATCTCCTCGCCCACCAGCGCCTGGAATACGGCAGAGTGTTCACTGTCCACCGGCAGAATCTGCGCCCCGTGTGCCCTGCCCGTCGCCAGCAGCAAACTGCCCGCACAGACCAGCGATTCCTTGTTGGCCAGCGCCAGCGTGCCCCCCTGAGCCAAGGCCGCCATGCCGGGCGCCAGACCCGCAGCCCCCACGATGGCAGACATGATCCAGTCGGCGGGACGGCTCGCGGCCTCGGTAATTGCGGCGCTGCCCGCGGCGGCAGTGATGCCCGTGCCCACCAATGCGGCGCGAAGATCGTCGAGTTTGCTGTCATCCGCCGTCACGGCAATCTGCGCGCGGAGCGCTTGAGCATCCGCCGCCAACTTCTTGATATTGCTTGAGCCTGTCAAAGCGACAACCTGATATTCATCCGGTGCACGCTTGATCAAGTCAATCGTATTCTGCCCGATGGACCCTGTCGCGCCAAAAATGCTGACTTTGCGCATCATTCAACCCAGACCGGGGGGGAAACCGATAAATTGTCCCATGATCAACAAGAACACCGACGCCCCCAGCATCCCGTCGAAACGATCCAGCAAGCCACCATGACCGGGGATCAGGTTGGAGCTGTCCTTGATACCCATTTTCCGCTTCATCGCGCTTTCCGAGATGTCACCCATCTGAGAGGCCATGGAGACGGCAACCGACACGCCTATCAGTTGCAGACCAACATTGGCGTAAAGCGCGAAAAACAGCCCTACCAGCGCTGCACCGATCCAGCCGGCGGTCGTGCCTGACCACGTCTTTTTCGGGCTGACCGCAGGCCAGAATTTCGGCCCGCCAATCATGCGACCCGCGAAATATCCGACCACGTCAGTGACAATCACAACCGTGACAAGCCACATCATCCAGCTCACACCCATCTCGTCGCGGACCTGGATCATGCCAAACCCGGTCATCAGGATCATCACTGTGAAGACCATATAAATCGTACGGTTGCGCGCCAATTGTCCAAAGCCAACGAGCGCTGGCCCCAGCAGCAGCGGCAGCGCGAAACCGACCGGCAGATAGACCGACAGCAAAACCGCCGCCCCCGTCAATCCGCCAAGCAGGCTTTGGGCTTGCCCCCCGGCGGGGCGCAGGATCCCGACCAATTCCCACACCATAAGACCGCAGATCAGCGCGACCAGAACGTGAAAACCTAGCCCGCCAAGCCATATACCGACCGAGCCGACCAGAACCATCGCCGCAGCAGACCCCAATCGCGCAGTCAGATCGGACCATTTTTCCGTCGCCATGTTCACAATCCTTCGGATTAATCAGGTTTTGACGGCTCCGAACCGCCGGTCGCGCCCGCCATAGGACGCACACAGACGGCCAAATTCCTCGCGGGTGAAATCAGGCCAGAGCGTGTCGATGAACTCATATTCCGCATAGGCAGACTGCCAGAGCAAAAAATTCGAAATCCGCGCCTCGCCACTGGTCCGGATCACGAGGTCCGGATCGGGCAAAACGTAGGTATCCAAATACCTTGGCAGCGTTTCTTCATCTATGTCATCGGGGTTGAGACGCCCTTGCGCCACATCTTGGGCCAGCCGTTTGGTCGCGCGCGCGACCTCATCGCGGCCCCCATAATTGAGCGCGATTGTCAGATGCACGCGTGTGTTATGGGCGGTCGCATCCTCAAGCTCGTTCATCAGCTTGATCAGCTTGTTATCAAGCCGCACACGGTCCCCGATGAAACGAACCCGCACGCCGAACTCGCTGAGCGAGCGGGTTTCTTTGGTGATGTAGCGGCGGAACAGGCTCATCAGCCCGGCCACTTCCACTTGCGTGCGTTTCCAGTTTTCTGTCGAGAAGGCAAAGATCGTCAGATACTCCACCCCGACTTCGGGGCAAGCTTCCACGACCTCGCGCACACGCTTGGCCCCGGCGTGGTGGCCGAAAAGGCGAGGCCGTCCGCGCTGGGTGGCCCAGCGTCCGTTGCCGTCCATGATAATTGCTACATGCCGCGGGCCGCCTGGCTCGGGGGTGGGCAGCGGCGCGGGCTTGGATTTGGCACGCATTATCATGGATGGTCACGCATGGGATCAGACCTGTTGTACTGGGGCACGCTCTGGGTCGCTTGTCTGCCTGTTCAGGGCATAAAGCACCTAAACCTGCATGATTTCCGCTTGTTTCGTCTCGAGCGCATCGTCGATGGCCTTGATCTGCTTGTTGGTCAGCTCCTGAACCTCGGATTCCCAGATTTTCTGGTCATCCTCTGACATCGCGCCGTCGTTCTTGGCTTTCTTGATCTGGTCCATGCCGTCACGGCGGATGTTGCGGATGCTAACGCGGGCGTTCTCGGCGTAGCCGCCGGCCACCTTGCTCAACTGTGCGCGGCGCTCCTCGTTCAGTTCGGGGATGGGCAGCATGATGATGGTGCCGTTAAGTTGCGGGTTGATCCCCAGACCACTCTCGCGGATCGCTTTCTCTACCTTGCCAACCAACGCCTTGTCCCAGACGTTGATGGTCACCATGCGCGGCTCTGGCACGTTGACGGTGCCCACCTGGTTGATCGGCGTCATCTGGCCATAGGCATCCACCATTACCGGCTCCAGCATCGAGGCGGAGCCGCGACCGGTGCGCAGGGATGCAAATTCAGTGCGCAGCGAGGCGATGGCCCCTTTCATCCGGCGCTCGAGATCGTCCGTATCGAGCATAAAATCTTCAGACATGCCTTATCTCCTGTTCGTGCGCCACATCGGCGGCGTTTTGCGATGGTTTAATGCTCTAGCGGGCAAAAGGCCAGAAGGCTTTGTCGGCATCGCCCCACATCGCCACGGTTTGCGCAGCATGTCATGAACGGCAAACAGCATGCGTCCCTGACCGTCCACGCGCACCTGTCCGGCTGATCGACTAGCCCTGCACGCGGGTGTAGGTGCCCTCGCCCGCGAGGATACCCTTGAACCCGCCTGGTTCATCCAGAGAGAACACGATGATCGGCAGGTTGTTATCGCGCGCGAGCGCAATGGCGGATGCATCCATCACGCCCAACCGCTTGGCCAGCACATCATCATAGCTCACGGTGTCATAGCGTTTGGCATCGGCAAATTTGTTCGGATCCTTGTCATAGACCCCGTCCACCTTGGTGCCCTTGAAAATCGCCTCGCAGGACATCTCGTTGGCGCGCAGGGTCGCGGCGGTATCCGTCGTGAAATAGGGGTTGCCGGTGCCTGCGGCAAAGATACAAACGCGTTTTTTCTCGAGGTGGCGTACAGCGCGGCGGCGGATGTAGGGCTCGGCCACTTCGTTCATGGTGATCGCGCTGATCACACGGGTGTGGATGCCCAGCCCCTCCAGCGAGGATTGCATGGCAAGCGCATTCATCACAGTGGCCAGCATGCCCATATAGTCGGCCGTTGTCCGCTCCATCCCCTGCGCGCTGCCTTGAAGGCCGCGAAAAATATTGCCGCCGCCGATGACCATGCAGATTTCGACACCCATGCTGTGCACCGATTGCACCTCGCGGGCGATCCGCTCGACCGTAGGCGGGTGCAGGCCGAACCCCTGATCCCCCATCAACGCCTCACCCGAAATTTTCAGCATGACCCGTTGAAACGAGGACTTGGGTGAATCAGACATGAAGGGACCCTTTCGAGGACGCGCGCGAAGCGTTGATGTGCGGCGGGCTTTGGCTCGCCGAATTTCTGCGGGCTTTCGCCCGCGCGTAAAATGTCGCAAATACGCGGGAGATTCAATGCAACACGACTGAGCGGAGTAAAGAAATGTCCCCCCGATCAAACGAGACGCTGGCAGGCGCCATTCCGCCGCAGCAGCCCGTGCTGATTGCGGGCCCGACCGCCTCGGGCAAATCCGCTTTGGCGCTGGCCGTGGCGTTGCAGGGTGGCGGCGTAATTATAAATGCAGACGCCAGTCAGGTGTATGACTGCTGGCGGATAATCTCGGCGCGGCCGTCGCCAGAGGAAGAGGCGCAGGCCCCGCATCGGCTGTACGGCCATCTGCCCGCACATGCCCCCTACTCCACAGGCCACTGGCTGCGCGAGGTCGAAGCCGTGATCGCCGAAGGGGCGCGGCCCATCATCGTGGGTGGAACCGGCTTGTATTTCAATGCACTCACCGAAGGGCTGGCCGATATTCCAGCAACACCACCCGAGGTCCGTACATACGGCAATTCGCTGTCTTTGGAGAATTTGCTAGCGGGCGTTGACCCTGCCACGGCATCGGGGCTGGATCTGGCCAATCGCGCGCGGGTGCAGCGCGCGTGGGAGGTGGTGCAGGCCACGGGGCGCGGACTGGCCGAATGGCAGGCAGAAACGCCCGCTCCGCTGCTGCCTCTGGCGGACTGCTATGCGCTGGCGCTGGATGTGGACCGGGACTGGCTCGCTGCACGAATCGCGCAGCGGTTTGATCTGATGCTGGCATGCGGCGCACTGGACGAAGTCCGCGCCATCGAACCTTTCCACGACCCCCTGCTGCCCGCGCACAAAGCCATCGGAGCGCCCGAACTCATCGCCTATCTGCGCGGTGAATGCACGCTGGAGGACGCGCGCGCGCGGGCCATTATTGCGACCCGACAATACGCCAAACGCCAGCGGACGTGGATTCGCAGCAAAATGGGAAACTGGCAAAAAATCCCCTTGCCGGCCGCTTGAAAATGCTGCATCTGCACAGCCCGCGCTGATTGCACTTTTCAGTCTTTTGACGCCGTATTTTCATGCTATAGTTGCAATATTGTCGTTATATTTCGACCAAGGACCGGATGAGATGAGTGAAGCCAGCCTCCAGATCAAAACGCTGGCGCAGCTTGCGGGTGGCAACACGTGGCGGCTTGGGCTTGCCCATGACGAAGCGTTTCACATCCTGTTCTGGTTCACCCGCGGTCAGGGGCGCATCCTGCTGGAGGGTCGGCGGCGCGGGCTGGGACCACATAACGCGGTCTATGTCCCCGCAGGCACACTTTTTTCGCTCGATACCGGTCCGCAAACGCTGGGACAGGCTGTGATTATTCCTGTGGGCACGTCACTGCGCCTGCCCGACATGCCCCGACATTTGCGCGTCCGTGATGTGTTGGTGCAGTCAGAAATATCCGGCATCATCGAGGCCGCCCACCGCGAGCAGTCGCAAATGCGGCCCTTGGCCCATGACGCTCTGGAGGCGCATGTGGCGCTGATCTCGGTCTGGCTGCGGCGGCAGATCGCGCTGGAAGAGCATGTCCCTGATCCGCGCACCGCCGGTGAGCGGCTGTCCCAACGGTTCTGCGCGATGATCCCCAATCAGTACGCCACGGGCGCACCCATGGCGCGCTATGCGCAGGAACTGGGCGTGACCCCCACCCACCTGACCCGCGCGGTCAAGGCAGCCACCGGTAAGACCGCTGCTGATCTGGTGACCGAGCGTGTCGTGCATGCCGCGCGCATCCTTCTGGAGACCACCAACCATCCCGCGCGCAACATTGCCCAGCATCTGGGTTTCGGCAGTGCCGCCTATTTCACGCGCTTCATGCAGCAGCATTCCGGGCGTTCGCCCAGCCAGTTGCGCAAAGACGCAGGCACAAAGGTTGCCGCAGGGAATGCCGCAAGAAAAGTCTGATTGCGACATTTTGCGTCGAAAAAATGCAAGTTCTGGCCCGTCATGCACATTGACGCACGCCGCCAAATAATGCCTCATTGCATTCAGGATGCGTCTGCGGTGTCCACGCGCGCCCTACACGGGCACACCGAAGACACGGGCAGTTGCCTGATATAGAACAGGCAGGATCAACCTGTCTTGCACGCCAGCAACAGGGGCCGACATTCATGGGACTATTCATCCTCAGACGTCTGGGCGTGATGATATTGACCGGGCTATGCCTGACATTCATCGTGTTCTGGCTGACCAATCTGTATCCCAACCTTGAAAAGCTGGCCAAGACCCAAGGCAACTTCCGCATGAGCGATGAGGCCGTGTCGTCCTACCTTGGCGATCGCGGCTATCTGGAGCCTTTGCCGCTGAAATTCGGCCAATGGCTGGGCGTTGTGCCAGGCTGGGTGACGGAGCGGGAAGACGGCGGCACCTTCGGGCGCTGCTTCTCCGAAGGCACGCCGGAGGCCGAGCGGGACACATTTTGCGGCGTCTTGCAGGGCGACTGGGGCACATCGACGGTGTTCAAGGACGACGTCAGCAGCATTGTCGCCACACGGCTGGGCCTGACAGGCAAATTGATGTTCTGGGTGCTGGTGCTGATGGTGCCTTCCGCGCTGCTGATCGGCGTGCTGGCAGGGATGCGTGAAGGATCGAAAGTCGACCGCTCTCTCTCCACCGTCTCGATCATCAGCACGGCCACGCCGGAATATGTCTCGGGGGTTATTTTCATCGCGGTCTTTGCCTCTTCGGCATTTGGGTTGAAGTGGTTCAAAGGGTCGGCGACCAGCGCCATGGAGAACGCCAACTTCGAGAACTTCTTTTTGCCGGTGCTGACAATCTCGCTCTACGGGATGGGCTATATCGCACGGATGACACGGGCGTCTATGACCGAAGTGATGACCGCGCAGTACATCCGTACCGCGCGGCTCAAGGGGGTGAGTTTTGGCAATATCGTGATGAAACATGCTCTGCGCAACGCGCTGATCGCACCTTTCACAGTGATCATGCTGCAGATCCCCTGGCTGCTCAACGGTGTGGTGATCGTGGAGACCCTGTTCAATTACAAAGGCTTCGGATGGGTTCTGGTGCAGGCGGCAGGCAACAATGACATCGAGCTGTTGCTGGCGGTGTCTGTCGTTTCGGTGGTCGTGGTGCTGATGACGCAGCTCATCTCCGACATCGGCTACGTCTTTCTTAACCCGCGCATCCGCATCTCATAAGGGAGGGCAGACACATGGACCCACTCACCTGGACGGGCGCGCTGGCGCCGCTCAATCTATTCCTTGCCCTTGCGGTGGCTGTGCTGGCGATTGCAGTCACGGCGCAGATCGTGCTGAGCCTTGTGCCCTCGGGCGGCAGCCGTGCGGTCTACGCGGATGGCGCATTGGCGGCGGACAAGGGGCTTTCGGGCTTTGTAGGCATGATCGTACACTATTCACTTCTGGTGACGCTGGGCATTGTCGTTCTCTACGTAGTGGCAGGGGTCATGATGGGCACGGACGCCGGCATCATCGGCGGCATGGCACGCCAGTTGCTGCCGGTCTGGACCGCGTTGGCAGCCACCTTTGCACTGTCTGTTGTGTTCAAGCGGCGCCTCGGCCTCTATGGCAAGCTTTTCGACAGCACCGTGGGCATGATCGGCTTCGGGCTGGTGATGTTCTGGGTCTATGCGGGCTTTTTCGGCGGCGTGCTGGATTGGGTCACCACCCATGACACGCTCAGTCAGGTGTCAGGTATGAAGAACAAGGCACCCGGCACACCGCTGAGCGGAGCCACCCCAGAGGACTACCAGTGGTTTCTGCTGGGCGGTGACAATCTGGCACGTGACGTGTTCAGCCGTCTATTTGATGGCGCGTGGGTGGTGGTGAAGATCGCGCCTTTTGCGACCCTGTTCGCCTTTATGGTCGGCATTACGCTGGGCCTTCCTGCCGGCTATTATGGCGGGCGTCTGGATACGTTCCTGAGCTTTCTGGCAAACCTGATCCTCGCCTTTCCGGTGATCTTGCTGTTCTATCTGCTCGTCACCCCCGAGATCGTGCTGACGGGTATTCCGAACTACATGGCGCTGGTGTTGTTCATTTTTCCGCTGGTGTTTCTGGCGATCCTGCTCAATTCACGCTTCTACACGCAACCGTCTTTGCGCACGCCGCTGCTGATTGTGGTGCTGGGCTTGGGCGCGTGGCTGTACCTGAGCCTTGTCAGCACCGATGGTGCCGTCGTGGCGACACCGGATTACGTCATCCCCGGCCTGCCTGCGTATCTCGACGGGTTTGACATTGATCCAAACCTGCTGGTGGTTTTCGTCTCTGTCGTGTTTGTGAATGCGCCCACGGTGTTCCGCATCGTGCGGGGCCTCGCGCTGGACATCAAGACGCGGGATTATGTGGCGGCGGCGCAGACGCGCGGCGAAGGCCCTTGGTATATCATGCTGTGGGAGATCCTGCCCAACGCACGCGGGCCGCTGATTGTCGATTTCTGTCTGCGGATCGGGTACACCACCATCCTTCTGGGGACTTTAGGGTTCTTTGGATTGGGGCTGGCCTCGGAAAGCCCGGACTGGGGGACGACGATCAACGCGGGGCGGCGGCTGTTGTCGATTTATCCGCATGCGGCGATTGCACCGGCGGTTTCGTTGCTGACGTTGGTGTTGGGGTTGAACCTCCTGGCAGACGGGCTGCGTGAAGAGAGTTTGCGTGATTGATCTGATCGGGGCATTTCGGGGCGCTGCCCCGGACATCCGAATATGCGGGTCAACCGATACGGGCAGAGATCTGTTCTTTTGTCCTTGAATCAAGGAGAGGCATGATGGCCAAGACAGAATATGACGGGCCAATTCTGGAGATCGACAAACTGTCGATATCGTTTTTTACGCGCTTGCGTGAGATCCCGGCCGTGATGGATTTTTCTGTCGCGGTGAAGCCGGGCGAGGCAGTGGGCCTTGTAGGCGAGAGTGGCTGCGGCAAATCCACTGTTGCACTGGGGGTCATGCAGGATCTGGGACGAAACGGGCGCATTGTTGGCGGCTCGATCAAATTCAAGGGGCGCGATCTGGGCGAGATGAGCGATGCCGAGTTGCGCCAGATACGCGGCAGCGAGATCGCGATGATCTATCAGGAGCCCATGGCCTCGCTGAACCCCGCAATGAAGATCGGGCGGCAATTGATGGAAGTGCCGATGATCCACGCGGGCATGTCCGAGAAGGATGCCTATGCGCGTGCGCTGATGGTGGTGACGGATGTAAAACTGCCCGACCCCAAGCGGATTCTGAATGCCTATCCACACCAGCTGTCAGGCGGGCAGCAGCAACGGATCGTGATCGCGATGGCGCTGATGAGTGAGCCGTCATTGTTGATCCTTGATGAGCCGACGACCGCACTCGATGTGACCGTGGAGGCGGCAGTGGTCGAGCTGGTCAAGGATCTGGGCAAGAAATACGGCACTTCGATGCTGTTCATCTCCCACAATCTGGGGCTGGTGCTGGAGACTTGTGACCGCATCTGCGTGATGTATTCCGGCGAGGCGGTGGAGCGTGGCAGCATAGAGGATGTCTTTGACGAGATGCAGCACCCCTATACGCAGGCGCTGTTCCGCTCGATCCCGCTGCCCGGTGCGGACAAGAATGCACGCCCCCTGATCGCGATCCCCGGCAATTTCCCCCTGCCCCACGAACGGCCCAAGGGCTGCAATTTCGGTCCGCGCTGTGACTACTTCGAGGCGGGCCGCTGTGATCGAGGAGCGATCCCCATGCAGGACGTGCCCGGAAACGAGCGCCACGCGACCCGCTGCGTCAAGTTTCAGGAGATCGACTGGAAGGCGCCACCCGAGCTGGCGCAGGTGAAAAAGAAGGGCGCCATCGGGGATGTTGTCCTGAAGATGGACAACCTGAAAAAATACTATCAGGTGGCGGCAAACGCGATGTTCGGGGGCGGCAACACCAAGGTGGTAAAGGCCAACGAGACGCTATCATTCGAGGCGCGCGAGAGCGAGACGCTGGCGATTGTGGGCGAATCTGGCTGCGGCAAGTCCACCTTTGCCAAGGTGCTGATGGGGCTGGAGACGGCCACCGACGGAACCATCATGCTCGACAACCAGAGCATCGGCGATGTGCCTATTGAAAAGCGGACGACGCAGAACGTAGCCGACATTCAGATGGTGTTCCAGAACCCGTTTGACACGCTCAACCCCTCGATGACCGTGGGCCGCCAGATTGTGCGGGCATTGGAAATCTTCAAGATCGGCAGATCGGAGAAAGAGCGTTGGCAGCGCATGCTGGAGCTGCTGGATCTGGTGAAACTGCCACGCGAATTTGCCACGCGGATGCCGCGCCAGCTGTCTGGCGGGCAAAAGCAGCGGGTGGGGATCGCGCGGGCCTTTGCGGGCGATGCGCGGATCGTGGTTGCAGACGAGCCGGTGAGCGCGCTGGATGTGTCGGTACAGGCGGCGGTCACGGACCTGTTGATGGAGATCCAGCGCGAGCAGAAAACGACCCTGCTGTTCATCTCCCATGATCTGAGCATCGTGCGCTACCTGTCTGACCGCGTGATGGTGATGTATCTGGGCCATGTGGTCGAGCTGGGCACGACCGATCAGGTCTTTTCCCCACCCTATCACCCCTACACCGAGGCGCTGCTATCTGCCGTGCCGATAGCGGACACGCGCGTGAAGAAAAAGCACATCGTGCTGGAAGGCGATATTCCGTCCGCGATGAATCCGCCGCCGGGTTGTCCCTTCCAGACACGCTGTGGCTGGAAATCCAAGGTGGCGGGCAACCTGTGCGAAACCGAAGTGCCACCGATGCGGATGATGCCCGGCAACCACCAGATCAAATGTCACCTCGCGCAGGCGGAGTTTGACGGGATGGAGCCCGTGATCGAGATGGGGGATGTTGCCGCGGAATGATCCATGTGCGTCAGCTGGGCATCTGGCCTGCCAGTGATGCGCGGATCAGGGGCGTTGGCCATACCTTTGATCAAACGGCGCCTTGGCAACCTGTTACGGCAGGCGGACAAACCAGTCGGCACATGATTTCAGGCACGATGAAAAAGACCCGCCACAGGGGCGGGTCAACAGGATCTTCAAACTCAGGGCGTACCCAACGCGCTAGAACAACGGCAGATCCGCCAGAGCCAACGCAATTGCGCAGGGGAAATAAGCGGCGGAGAAGAAGAAGAAGCCGGGAAAACGCTTGCGCATCGCACTCCCCGCAATGGCCATGACTGGGGCTGCAACAAGCGCCAGAAGCGTTGGGAGGATGATCAGGTCATTGTAGGCAAAGCCCGGCCCCCAGGGCATCTGTGGATTCTCCAGACCGGCGGCGATGGTGCCAACAATCATGCCAAGGACCGCGCCCATGAGCACTGGTTTGATGTTGCGCCGCGCGCCGGTGGACGCGGTGGCAACAACCGGAGAGCTGAACATCGACGTCGCCGTCCCTTCGCCACGGGCCATTTCGGTAGCATGACAGCCGGAGTGATTGTTGATGCGTGCAAGGCGTTGATTGAAAATGTCCTGGCTCATGGCATGTTCTCCGATCCAATCTTTGTTCAAAGACGGTATTACGTGCCAAAAAGGCAATAATAGGGCTGGATAAAGCCAATTGTGGCCCAAATAAGGCAATATCTTAATCATAGCTGAATAGCGTCGGGAAGGACTGCTGCTTTTATGATAAACTGGCCAGCATCGGACCCATACGAAGATCAGCACCGCGTAAAGTCATCTCTCACCGCTCAGACCAGAATCACCCTCCCGCAATAATGCGGACGTAGTTTTTGGTCTCACGGAAAGGCGGAATGCCGCCGTATTTCTTCACCGCACCTGGACCGGCGTTATAGGCTGCCAATGCCAGACGCCATGTGCCGAATTCCTCGTATTGTTGGCGCAGATAACGCGCGCCACCGTCCAGGTTCTCTGCAGGCACCGTCGGGTCCACCCGCAACAGCGCGGCAGTGCCCGGCATCAGCTGCGCAAGACCGATGGCACCCGCATGGCTCACGGCCGCGTGGTTCCAACGGCTTTCCTGATGGACAAGGCGCAGGAAAAGATCCTGTGGAACCTTGTGTTTATCCGCTGCAGCCCGTGCCATCGCAAGGTAGGGCCCCTTGTAGAGCCCGCGATACTTCTTCACCGTCTCGCCGCTGCCATCATCCCATTTTGTGGGCGTGACCACTTTGGGCGGCTGCAGCCGCGCAGAACTGTGATATTGTTTGGAGGCACGCGTATCGAGCAGCTTTTTCTGGCTTGCGAACAGTTTGCTCCGGCTTTTGGAGGAAAAGACATCGGCCGAGGCAGGCCCCCCCAGACAAAGTGTTCCCGCAATGACTGCCATGATCGCAATGCGCATATTGCCCCCTTCCCCCGAAATGGGGATTTGGCGCAGTATACTAAAGTCAGACGCGGTGACCAGTCCCTGATCCTTTCTTGCCGCGCGCGGCAAATCCACTGATAATCCGGTGTCGCTGGCCACTCTTGCCGCTATAAAGGCGCCTGAAACGGCAGGGTCGGGATTCGGGGCTGCTGCACAACGAACCACACAACAACGACCAGAAGGAGAGCAGCATGGCCGGCTCGGTAAACAAGGTAATTCTCATCGGAAATCTGGGGCGCGATCCAGAGGTTCGCAGTTTCCAGAACGGCGGCAAAGTGTGCAACCTGCGCATCGCCACCTCCGAGAACTGGAAAGATAAAAACACCGGCGAACGTCGCGAAAAGACCGAATGGCATACGGTTGCGATCTTCAATGAGGGTCTGGTGCGTATCGCCGAGCAGTACCTGAAAAAGGGCTCCAAGGTATACATCGAGGGCCAGTTGCAGACCCGCAAATGGCAGGACCAGTCCGGCGCGGACCGCTACTCGACCGAAGTTGTCCTGCAAGGGTTCGGCGGCACGCTGACCATGCTCGATGGTCGTGACGGCGGCGGCGGTGGCGGCGGTGGTGGTGGCTACGATCAGGGTGGCGGCGGCTATGACCAAGGTGGCGGCGGCTACGATCAGGGCGGCGGCTATGGCGGAGGGTCATCCTCGGGTGGCGGCGGTGGTCGCAGCGGCGGTGGCGGCGCGCGTGATCTGGATGATGAAATCCCATTCTGATGGGCCTTTCCAGCCCCCGCAGCGTGACAAAGTCAGCCGCGGATCATGTGCTGGTCCTCTGAAACGAGCCAACCATAGGGCCGCAGGTGCAACAGCCTGCGGCCCTTTGGCTTGGTAGCGATCCATGGCAGCACACCAGTGTTCGTGAGATCAGGCAGCGATTTCCCGGATATAAAGGTCATGGCGCATATGCTCCAAAGTGCGCCCACGCCTTGCTTGAAAATACCGTCGCGCACACACTCGCAACACAACGGCACACTCACGCAGAATGAGCCCGGCAACCCACCCAGACTACGGAAAGACAACGTTTAAATTCAACACGTTGGCTTGTTGATGCTAAGGTCTGATCGTGCCTTCGGCTTTACCGTCAGGGACAGATTTGCACTGGCTATGCCTCAGTCCTAGCGCCGCGCCAACCCATCCGACAGCACAGCCGTGACGTCGGCGGTGGACACATCGCCTGTCACAAAAGCCTCTCCGATGCCACGCGCGAGGATAAAGCGCAGTTGGCCTTCGACGACCTTCTTGTCCTGCCCCATCAGCGCGAGCAGCCCTTCGGCATCCGGCAAGTCGCCGGCGATGTCCGCCAGATCCACCTTCATGCCCATGTCCCGCAGATGCGCGCGCACACGGCTGGGCGATTCCTGCGCGCACAGACCCATCCGGGCAGACAACTCGAACGCCAGCGCGCAGCCGATCGCCACCCCCTCGCCATGCAGCAGCCGGTCGGAATAGCCCGTGGCCGCCTCCAGCGCGTGACCAAAGGTATGTCCAAGATTCAGAAGCGCACGCTCACCCTGCTCGGTCTCGTCGCGCATCACAATGTCGGCTTTCATCTGGACGGATCGGCGCACGGCTTCTACACGGGTGGCCATGTCACCTGCCGCAAGGGCCGGGCCCTGCACCTCAAGCCAGTCAAAGAAATCCGCATCTCCCAGCAGACCGTATTTCACCACCTCGCCATAACCGGCAAGGAAGTCACGCGCCTCCAGCGTGCCCAGAACCGAGGTATCCGCCAGAACCAGCGAGGGTTGGTGGAACGCACCCACAAGGTTCTTGCCGTGCCGTGTGTTGATCCCTGTCTTGCCCCCGACCGAGCTGTCGACCTGTGCCAGCAGCGACGTGGGAATTTGCACAAACCGCACCCCGCGCCGCAGCACCGAGGCCGCAAAGCCCACCAGATCACCGATCACACCGCCACCAAAAGCCACAACGACATCGCCACGTTCGACCTGCTGGTCAAGCAGCCATTCCACACAGCGCGTCAACTCGGCCCAGCATTTCGTCGCCTCGCCTGCAGGCAGCACCAGCGCCTCCATGGTGATGCCGGTTGCGTCCAACCCGGCGCGCAACCGCTCCAGATGCAGCGCGCCCACATTCTCGTCGGTGATCACGGCCACACGCGGACGGCGCAGCAGCGGGGCCACATGCGCCCCCGCCACGTCAAGCAGTCCCGGACCGATCAGCACATCATAGGCGCGGCCCGGCAGGGCCACATGAACGGTCTCAGTCATAATATTCTTCCAAAACATCAGGGCGCGTCAGCAGCGTGTCGATCACACGCTCGGCCATGGCCTCGATCGACAGATCATGCGCACAGGCCACGCGCAACTCGGCCAGCCGGTAGATCGGCGTGCGCACCTCGAAAATCTCTCCCAGCGTTGCGCGGGGGTTGGACGTGCGCAGCAACGGGCGCGAATCCTTATGACGCACGCGTTGCCACAACAGATCCAGCGGCGCATCCAGCCAAAGCGCCACTCCTTTTGCCGCAATATTGTCGCGGTTGACCTGCGCCAGAAACGCACCACCACCAGTCGAGAGGATTCCACTTTGCGATTCCAATAGACGCCGGATCACCTCGCTCTCGCGCTTGCGAAAGAACTCCTCGCCGTCACGCTGGAAAATCTCGGGCACCGACAGGTTTGCCGCCGCTTCGATCTCGGCATCGCTGTCCAGAAACGGCACACCCATCTTGAGCGCCACAGCACGGCCCACCGCCGTCTTGCCAGACCCCATCATACCCACCAGGGCCACCGTCTTTTTCAGACGGAAGCGGCGGGACGGTCGGCGGATGTCAGCCGTGGAGGGATCATTTTCACGCATTTGCCCCTGAATGACGTGATCTTGCCGGAAAGGCCATATATAGTTTAGAAAAATAATGGCAGATTGGGCAGAAAATTATGTTAGGCAAACTCTTCAAGCTTCTGTTTATCCTCGCGATTCTCGGATTCATCGGACTTGTGGGTTTTGCATACGTCGGACCCGAACTCGGGATTGATTTCGCCCCACCCGCCACCGAAATCCGTGAACCCGTCACCTTGCCGGGGCAATAAGGCAATGCGGCGCGCATTTGGGCCGGTTCTTTGCGCTGCAGCGCTATGCGTGATGATGCCCTTCACACTGTCCGCCCAAAGTCAGAGCACCTCGCCCGCGCCGCTTTCGGTGATTGACTGGCTCGATAAACCTGTGCCCGCAGCGCGATTGCCGCGCGCTCCGCAGGTCACTGCCGGGGCGCCGCGCCGCCTGAACGAACCGGCGGTTACCAGCAGCGGAACAGTGCCCCGGATCATCACCCGCCCGCTGCAGGACAGTGCGCAGCAGGATGTGGGCCTTGTTCCGCCCGCGATTACAGGCATCCAGCCGAACCTGTGGTCTGGCAGCGACGTGTCGGTGATCGCAGCACGCATTGCCGATATGCCCCAGCTGGATCTGCCCTCGGCCAATGCTCTGCTCTACACCGTATTGCTGGCCGAGGCGGCAGCGCCCTCCGGCGGGCCTGCCGCACTGGACAGGCTGAGCATTGCGCGCATCGAAAAGCTGATGGAGCTGGGCGCGGTTGACCCTGCTCTCGCGCTCGCCGAACAGGCAGGTGCACCAGCCTCACCTGTGCTCTTTGATCTCTGGGCGGAGTTGAGCCTGCTTGTGGGCACCGAGGATACCGCCTGCGGCGCGCTGTCGCGCGAACCTCATTTGACACAGGACATGGGCCTGAGGATATTTTGCGCCGCGCGCAACGGCGACTGGGATACGGCCGCGTTGACCTTTGGATCGGCCCGCGCGCTATCGTTGCTGCCGCGCCAGACACTTGATGTGCTGGACCGGTTCCTGAACCCGGACCTGTTCGAGGAGTCGCCCCCCTTGCCCGCGCCGCGCACCATGGACCCCCTCACCTTCCGCCTGTTCGAGACAATCGGAGAGCCCCTGCCCACGGGTCCGTTGCCGCGCACCTATGCGGTTGCAGACCTGCGCGACATAGCAGGCTGGAAATCCCAACTCGAAGCGGCCGAGCGGTTGACCCGTGCAGGCGCGCTGCCCGACAACCGCCTGCTGGGGCTTTACACGGACCGGCAGCCAGCCGCCTCCGGTGGCATTTGGGACCGCGTGCGCGCAATCCAGCGTTTTGATACGGCCCTGAGCGCCGACAGTGCCGATGCCGTGGCCAAAACCCTGCCCGATGCATGGAACGAGATGCACAACAACGCGCTGGAGGTCAGCTTTGCCGCCCTGTTCCAGGAGCGGTTGGCGCCAGTCGCGCTCTCGGGACGGGCTGCGGAATTGCAAGCGCGCGTGGGGCTGTTGTCGCCTGACTATGAGGCGGTCGCGGCAAGCCTGCCAGAGTCCCTCTCGCTCGGTGATGATACCGCGCTGATCCGTGCGGTGGCGCGCGGCGAAGTGGACACCACCACCTTCGGTATCCCGCCCGATACGGCGCTGCCGCGCGCGATCTATGATGCGTTTTCCACCCCGCGCCCACGCGAGGACTGGATCGCGATGGCCCGCACCGGGCGCTTGGGCGAAGCTCTGCTGGAAACGCTCTATGCACTACAAGACGGCGCGCGCGGCGACTCACTGGGCCTGCGCGACGCATTGGGAACCCTGCGCGCATTGGGGCTGGAGGACACAGCGCGCCGCGCAGCACTCCAGATCCTGCTTCTGGATCGCACGCCATGAGCTTGCGCGCGCCATCGTCGTGGATCTCGATGTTTCTGGAGGCGCAGGCGGCCGAATTGGGCGCGGCTACCAACACGCTGCTGGCCTATGGCCGTGATCTCAAGGACTTTGACGCGTGGCTGGCGCGCCGGAACCGCAGCTTCGATGAGGTGAAGCGCGCGGATGTCGAGGACTATCTGGTCTACTGCGATGCGCAGGGTCTGGCCAAATCCACCCGCGCGCGCCGCCTTTCGGCGGTCAAACAGCTCTACCGTTTTGCCTTCGAGGAAGGGCTGCGCACGGATAACCCCGCCCTGCAAATCAGTGGTCCGGGGCAGGACAAAAGCCTGCCCAAGATCCTTTCGGTGGAGGAAGTAGACCGCCTTCTGACCGCCGCGCGCAGCACCGGGCGCAATGACACAGACCGCGTGCGCAACACCTGTCTGATGGAGCTGCTCTATGCCACCGGCATGCGGGTGAGCGAGCTGGTGGGCCTGCCTGTCAGTGCCACGCGCGGCGATCCCCGCCTGCTGCTGATCTTGGGCAAGGGTGGCAAGGAGCGTATGGTGCCCCTGTCACCCGACGCGCGCGAAACCCTCGCGCTCTGGATTCGCTTGCGCGACGAGGGCGAGGCCGCACGCGCCGCGAAAAAGCTGCCCGCCTCGCGCTTTCTCTTTCCCTCGCGCGGCAAGGAAGGGCATCTGACACGCCACCGCTTCTATCTGCTGATCAAGGAAATCGCTGTGGCTGCCGGCGTTGATCCGTCCAAGGTCACCCCGCACACCCTGCGCCACGCCTTCGCCACCCATCTGCTGGCAGGCGGCGCCGATCTGCGCGCGATCCAGACCATGCTGGGCCACGCCGATGTCGCCACAACCGAAATCTACACCCACGTCCTGGAGGCGCGCCTGTCGGAACTGGTGCTGGAGCATCACCCCCTGTCGGACACCGCCACGCGCAAAGCTGCGGGCAGAACATCCTCAGACGGCCAGTAGCCGCTGCCAAGCGCTTCGGCATAGTCCAGCGGCAGGTTCGCCGCCTCCATCTCCGACGCCGCATCCCAGAAATCATAGGCCAGCCGCTCAACCGTAAACACGCCTTCGCGCAATAGCGCAAAGCGTGTGTCCTGCCCCCCGTCATGAGGCGGCATCCCGATCACACCAGCATTCATCCACGGCCCGCGCGCGGTCTGCCGGACAAAGGGCAACCCCGAGTGGCCCGCAATCACCGCATCAACGGGCCCGGTCGCCGCTTCCAGCGCCTCCCATTCAGCGTCGAACACCGCATCGGCGTCCGTCTCCCAGATGAACCGCGCAACATCGGTCGCGCCCCCGTGCAGCACGCCGTAGCGCTTGCCATGATGCGAAAAGCTCAGCACATCCGGCAAGCCACCCATCCACGCCTTGAGTGCCGCGTCCATTCGGGCGCGTGCATGGGCGTACCACGCAACGCTCAGCCGGTCGCATGTGGTCCCTTCCTCGAACCCGCATCCGCAGTCTTCCGCGTCCCTCGCAATCTGTATCTCGCAATTACCCGCCAGTACCGCACAGCCAGAGGCGCGCACCAGCGACGCAGTGCGCGCAGGCGCGCCGCAATAGGCCACAATGTCACCTGTGCAGATCACATGGTCCGCCGCAATTGCACGCGCATGCGCCTGCCCCATCAACGCCCATGTCGCCTGCAGATTACTGTATGCGCCGCCAAACAGCAGCACATCCCCGTCCAACACGCCCAAATCGCGGTGTTTCATGCGCGCTCCTCCTTGAATGACACGGCCCCGACAGCCATAACATGTCAAGCATCCGCAGAAAGGTTTCCCACATGGATTTGCCACAGGCAACTGCCGACACGGCATTCTGGATTTCAATCGCCATTATCCTTTTTCTTCTGGTTCTCTCGGGCTTCTTCTCCGGGTCAGAAACCGCCCTGACCGCCGCCTCGCGCGGCAAGCTGCGCACGCAAGCTGACCGCGGCTCGGCGGGCGCGCAGCGTGCTCTCAAGATCACCGAAGACAACGAGCGGCTGATCGGCTCCGTGCTGCTGGGCAACAACCTAGTCAACATCCTCGCCGCGTCGCTGGCAACCGCGCTTTTCACGCGCCTCTTTGGCGAAAGCGGTGTGGCGCTGGCCACGCTGGTGATGACCTTGCTGGTGCTGATCTTCGCGGAAGTCCTGCCCAAAACATACGCCATCACCAACGCCGAGCGTGCCGCCGCCCTTGTGTCGGGTCCGATCAGCATCGTCGTGCTGGTCTTCGCGCCGGTAGTCAGCGTCGTGCGCCTGCTTGTGCGCACAATGCTGCGCATACTCGGCGTAGCCGTAGACCCAGACAGCAACATCCTCGCCGTGCGCGAGGAAATTGCAGGCGCGCTGCAACTGGGGCACTCCGAAGGCGTGGTCGAAAAAGAAGACCGTGATCGCATTCTAGGCGCGCTGGACCTGCGCGAGCGTGTGGTTGAGGAGATCATGCTGCACCGCTCGCAAATCGAGATGATAGATGCGGCCGATGCGCCGACAGACATCCTTGCGCAATGCCTGCGCTCCAACCACACTCGGCTGCCCGTCTACCGCGACGACTACGAAAACATCATTGGCGTCATCCATGCCAAAGACCTTTTGCGCGCGATGTACAAACTGATCGGCGGCCCCGATGGAAACGCTGCGGCGCTCAAGGACTTTGACGTGTCCAAGGTCCTGATGGAGCCCTACTTCGTCCCCGAAACCTCCACACTGGACGAACAGATGCGCCAGTTCCTGCACCGGCGCACCCATTTCGCACTGGTGGTGGACGAGTACGGCACATTGCAGGGTCTGATCACCCTCGAAGACATCCTTGAGGAAATCGTGGGCGAGATCACCGATGAATTCGATCCTCTGGCCGACCATGTGATCAAAACCGATGCCGAAGGCCATTTCCTCGTGGACGGCGCCATGACCATCCGTGACCTCAACCGCGCCAACGACTGGACGCTGCCCGACGAAGAGGCAAATACTGTCGCAGGGCTTGTCATCCACGAGGCGCAGATGATCCCGACACGCGGTCAGGTCTTTCTGTTCCACGGCTTCCGGTTCGAGGTTCTGGCCCGCGAAGGCAACCGGATCACCAAGCTCAAAATCCGCGCCCTGTAAGCCCGCTTTTCTTTTGGCGTACACGTACCGCGTGTGTCCTTGCCCGAACAGGGCAAGGGCGGGACAGTGCGCCGCCCCGCTCAACTGCGCAGGCGCACGCCCGAGGGATCAAACGGCGCCTGCGGCAGAACCGTTGCTTGGTGCGGGACGCCCAATACCATCACATCCACAACATCGCCCACCTTCACGCCCTTCACAAACCCCAGCGCCAGCGACATTCCGACGGAATATCCATAGGCGCCCGAGGTCACCCGTCCGATCCCGATACCGTTTTTGAAGATCGGCTCGCCCCCCGTTGCATCTGCGTTGGAGGCATCTGTTTGCGCCCCGTCCAGCGCCAATACCACCAATTCCTCGCGCGCGGGCTGTGCCATTGTCTCAACCACCGCATCGCGGTTGAGGAACGGCTTTGCGGTCTTGCACAGGCCCGCAAGACCTACCTCTTGCGGCCAGTACTCGGGACTGTATTCGCGGCCCCAGCTGCCATAGCCCTTCTCGATGCGCAGCGACATCAGCGCGCGGCTGCCTACGGGACCTGCACCCAGATCCTTGCCTGCCTCCAACAGGGCTGCATAGAGCGCTGGCTGATCGGCCGCAGCGCAATGCAGCTCCCATCCAAGATCGCCGGTAAATGATACCCGAAGCGCCAGACAGCGCACGCCACCCAGTTCAATCCATTTGGAGCGCATAAAGGGGAAATCCGCGGTCGCAAGCGATGTGTGCGTCAGCCGTTGCAACATCTCGCGGGATTTGGGTCCAGCAACGTTGAAGCCGCACATCGCGTTTGTGACGCTCTCGAAATCCATCCCGTCAGGAAACGGCACGTCCTTGAAAAACCGCTGATGATAGCGCTCGGCCATGCCAGAGCCGATGATCCAAAACTCATCCTGCGCCAGACGGGTCACCGTGAAATCCCCCGCGATCCCGCCGCGCTTGCCGATCAGCGGCGTGAGGCAAGACCGCCCCACTTCGCGCGGCATGGTGTTGGCGAAGACAGCGTTCAGCCAGTCCTCCGCCCCTGCCCCCTTGCACCGGTATTTGGCGAAATTCGAGATGTCGATGATGCCTGCATTCTCCCGCAATATCCTGCATTCCGCGCCCACCACATCCCACCACGGCTGGCGGGTAAAGCCGTAGGTCTGGTCCTGCGCCCCGACCTCAGCACCGTAATACAGCGGATGCTCCCAGCCGAAGTTCAGCCCGAACACCGCGCCCATCGCCTTTTGCGTCTCGTAGACGGGACGCACGCGCGCGGGGCGGCCTGCGCTGCGTTCCTCACCCGGAAAATGGATCTTGAAGCGGTTGGCGTATTGGTCGCCCACGCGCGCCTTGGTGAATGCCTTGTCGGCCCAATCGCCAAAGCGGGCGACGTCCCAGGCGAACATGTCATAGCGGCACTCGCCCGTGACGATCCAGTCGGCGGCAAGCAGGCCCATGCCGCCCGACTGGCTGAACCCCGGAATGATCCCGTTGCAACAAAAGTAATTGCGCAGCTCCGGCACAGGGCCGAACAACACGTTGCTATCGGGTGACCAGATCATCGGGCCGTTGATCACACGCTTGATGCCTGCCGTGCCCACCGCAGGTACGCGGTCGATCGCGCGCAGCATATTCTCCTCGATCCGCTCCAGATCATCGGCAAACAGTTCGTGCCCGAACCCCTGTGGTGTGCCATCTTCAGCCCAGAACACAGGGGCTTTCTCATAGGCGCCCACCAATAGCCCCTTGCCCTCTTGGCGCAGGTAATATTCGCCGTCGCGGTCCGCGACCGACGGCAACCGGCGGTCCAGCCCTGCGATCTCGGCGATTGTTTCGGTCACGAAATACTGATGCTCGGTAGGTTGCAGGGGCAACTTGATGCCCGCCAGCGCCGCTACCTCACGGCCCCAGAGGCCAGCTGCGTTCACGATCCATTGGGTTTGGATATCGCCTTTTGCGGTGCGCACGATCCATGTGCCATCGGGCTGCTGATCTGTCTCTGTGACGGGGCAAAAGCGGATGATCTCGGCCCCGTTCTGCCGTGCGCCTGCCGCATAGGCGTTGGTGACGCCCGAAGGGTCCACGTTGCCGCCGTTTTCCTCGAACATGATGCAGCGGATGCCATCATAATTCACCAGCGGATGCAGCGCCTCGGCCTCGGCGCGGTCCACCTCACGGAAAGGCAGGCCGTAGTATTTCGCCTTGGCCGCTTGCAGGCGCAGCTGATGCTCGCGCGCCTCGGTTTGCGCCAGATAGAGGCTGCCGGGCTGGAACACACCACAGCTCTGGCCCGTCTCGGCCTCCAGCGCGTTATAGAGGTCCATCGTATAGTTCTGAATGCGGGTGATGTTGTTGTTGTCATGCAACCCGTGGATGTTGGCCGCTGCGTGCCATGTGGACCCCGACGTCAGTTCGTCCCTCTCCAGCAGCACAACATCGGTCCAGCCCAGCTTGGTCAGGTGGTATAGAATGGAGCAGCCGATGACGCCGCCTCCGATGATGACGGCCTGGGCATGGGTGCGCATAGGGTTTGTCCTGTCGATGGCTGGTTGCGTAAGGCTACCGTGACGGGCAATTGGCCGCGCAGATACCCCTTTTGCGACAAGATCGGTCGCCCAGCTACAAGGATGCTACTTCGGGCGCACTTGCGGATCGGCACTGGCAATCAGCGCCACCTGATCCGGCACAAAGCTCATCGCCTCAAGGGCGCGGGCCAGTTCCTGTTGGGCCATCTCGCGCGCTGCCTTGCACAGCGCCTTGTCGGGGTGGCGCATGAGGCCGCTCAGGGTCTGTTGCAGGCGTTGCTGCACTTCCAGCGTGCCTGCCGCGTCCCGTGACAGCGCGCCAAACCCGTCGCGCAGCAATTTTGCCGGATCAAGCGGGCGCACGTAGATGTTTTCCAGAACATCTTCCGGTGTCGTCTCCGTCTCGTCCCGGTAGGAGGAGAGGATGCGCCCGATACGGGTGATCACATCAATCGCCGTGCCGGGATCATTGACACCGGGAGACATCGCCTTGGACCCGACCTCGCCCATCACCAGCAGACCGAACCGTGGATCCTGATCATATGTCCGCAGATCTCCGAGGATCAGCGACCCCTGCACCGCCTCGCACAGCGCGTCCCAATCAAGCGTATCGCCTTTCTGGCGAACCTCCAGAACAGGTTCATTCAGGAAAATGAACTTGCCGATTTCCTTGATCAGATAGAGTTCGACCTCATGCTCTACGGCCAGTGCATTCAGTGCCTCGGGGTAGATGTGCTGGATGTAGCCGCTCTCCCATGCATGCAGCGTGCGGGTACCATCAGGAAGATCGCCGTGAAAAGGCCGCGCACCCAAGCAGGGCTGCGCCAGACGCTCCTTGAACTGGTTGCGTGTTGTTTCCTCGATCTGGCGGGTGATGTCGATCAGCTGGCCGAAACCTTGCAAATGCAGCACCCAGCGGATCAGGTAGATCACGATCACGCTCACCACAGCGACGGTCATCCAGAACAGGACAAAGGCGTGCTCGTCGTCATAGATGCCCGTCTCCCGCAGGACGATCCCCAACAGGGCATAGACATAGGCACCGATAAAAACCGCCAGCGTGTTCTGCGTGTGGCGGTCTTGCATGATCAGCCGGTGGATGCGCGGCGTCCACTGGGTGGATGAGGATTGATAGACCGACACCATGACGGTGATCGAAAAGATCGTCACCGACAGCATCGCGCTGGCGATGATATCCAGCAGCCGGTCCGCAGATGATCCGGTCACGCTTTTGGCGAGCGTTTCGGGGATGATGTATTCGACCACCTGCGTGATCCCGACCGCCGCAAAAGCCAGCAGTCCCATGATCAAAACACGCACCCAAAGCTTGCGCGTATACTGGCGCGCCTTGCGCACAAGTGTCTTTGGCGCCGATTCGAAGAGACTGAGAAGATTTTCCATTCCCGTGAGATAACACGATTTTCCACCTCGGAAACAGGCGACTGGCCTGCATGGCGGAAACGACATAGAATGTCGCAATCGTGTATGCCTACGTCCTCTCCCTGTCACAGGCTGGGGTAAACTGCCGGAGTTGCGATATGAAAACGACCACCCGCGTTGCGGTCATCGGCGGCGGCGTTGTCGGCGCCTCCGTGCTTTATCACCTGACCAAGCTGGGCTGGTCCGATGTTGTGCTGCTGGAGCGCTCCGAGCTCACCTCAGGGTCCACATGGCACGCTGCAGGTGGGTTTCACACGCTCAATGGCGACACCAACATGGCGGCCCTACAGGGCTATACCATCAAGCTTTACAAGGAGCTGGAGGAGATCACCGGGATGTCCTGCGGGTTGCACCATGTGGGCGGTGTGACACTGGCCGACAACCGCGAGCGCTTTGACATGCTGCTGGCCGAGCGGGCCAAGCACCGTTTCATGGGGTTGGAGACGGAGATTGTCGGACCCGAAGAAATCGCCAGAATTGCGCCGGTGACCAACCTCGATGGCATCATCGGCGGACTCTATGATCCGCTGGACGGGCATTTGGACCCCTCAGGCACCACCCACGCCTATGCCCGCGCAGCCAAGATAGGCGGGGCCGCGATTTATACGCATACGATGGTGAAGGAGACCAATCCCCGCCCCGATGGCACCTGGGATGTGGTTACTGACAAAGGCACGATCCACGCCGAGCATGTGGTGAACGCAGGCGGCCTCTGGGCGCGCGAAGTGGGCGCAATGGCTGGTGTATACTTGCCCCTGCACCCGATGGAGCATCAGTATATCGTGACCGAGGAGGTGCCGCTGATCCGTGAAATGATGGCTGATGGTCACGAGCATCCGCATGTGATGGACCCCGCAGGCGAGTCGTATCTGCGGCAGGAAGGCATGGGCCTGTGCATCGGCTTTTACGAGCAGTCCTGTCGCCCGTGGGCAGTGGGCGGCACACCTTGGAGCTTTGGTCAGGACCTGTTGCCGGATGACTTCGACAAGATCGAGGACAGCATCACCTTCGCCTATCGCCGCTTCCCTGATCTGGAACGCGCGGGCGTGAAAAACGTGATCCACGGGCCTTTTACTTTTGCGCCCGACGGCAACCCGCTGGTCGGTCCCGTGCCGGGCCTGCGCAACTACTGGTCTGCTTGCGGTGTCATGGCGGGCTTTTCCCAAGGCGGCGGCGTGGGTCTGACGCTGGCGCAATGGATGATCGAAGGCGAGCCGGAGCGCGATGTCTTTGCCATGGATGTGGCACGTTTTGGCAAATGGGTCAGCCCCGGCTACACCTTGCCCAAGGTGATCGAAAACTATCAAAAACGGTTCTCTGTCAGCTACCCGAATGAGGAGTTGCCCGCCGCACGCCCCCACAACACCACGCCGATGTACGACATCTTCAGCGATATGGGCGCTGTCTGGGGCCAGCAATTCGGGCTTGAGGTTCCGAACTACTTCGCGCGGGAGGGGGAGCCGAGCTATGAGACGCCCTCGTTCCGCCGCTCAAATGCGTTTGACGCCACGGGCCGCGAGGTGCGCGCAGTGCGCGACGCTGTGGGCATCAACGAGGTGCAGAATTTCGGTAAATATCTGGTTTCAGGTCCCAATGCGCGCCCGTGGCTCGACCGGATCATGGCGGGGCGTGTGCCTGTGCCCGGGCGCGTTTCGCTCACGCCGATGTTGTCCCCCAAGGGGCGGCTGATCGGCGATTTCACCATCTCGTGTCTTGGGCCGGAGCTATTCCAGCTTACCGCGTCCTATGGCGCGCAGGACTATCACAGCCGCTGGTTCGCGCAGAATATGGACGATGGCGTGACGGTCGAGAATATCTCGGACCGCCGCACCGGTTTCCAGATCGCGGGTCCAAGAGCGTGCGAGGTCTTGCAGGCCTGTACGCTTACCGATGTGTCTGCGATGAAATTCCTTGATGTGCGCCCCATGGCAGTGGGTCAGACCAACTGTCTGGTGCAGCGCGTCAGCTACACGGGCGATCTTGGATACGAGATCTATTGCGATGCCATGGCACAGCGCCAGCTGTGGTGGACACTGTGGGCCGCGGGCCAGCCGCATGGTATGGTGCCTTTCGGGATGCGGGCGATGATGTCGCTGCGGCTGGATAAATTCTTTGGCGCATGGCTGCTGGAATTCGGGCCAGATTACACAGCCGCCGAGACAGGGCTGGACCGCTTCATAAGTTTCAAGAAGAACACTGATTTCATCGGGCGCGCGGCGGCTGAGGGCGAACGCGCCACAGGTCCCGCGCGCAAGCTTGTGGCCTTCGAGGTTGATGCCTTGGATGCTGATGTTCAGGGCTACGAGCCGATCTGGCTGGAGGGCGCAGTTATCGGCTTCTGCACCTCTGGCGGCTATTCGCATTATGCGCGTAAATCCATTGCGCAAGGGTTTGTCCCCACTGCGCAGGCGCGGGATGGACTGGCCGTGGAGATTGAAATTCTCGGGCAGATTCGCCCTGCCCGCCTGATCACCACTCCGCTGTTTGACGCGGACGGCGCACGGATGCGCGGATGATCGCGGTTCTGA